>Ga0210394_10000077_pt1 | contig 235809 bp, 201 predicted proteins | sample IncBWC12MmetaG_FD_160121 | JGI IMG/M metagenome (GOLD analysis project Ga0210394, IMG submission 160121) | Forest soil microbial communities from Barre Woods Harvard Forest LTER site, Petersham, Massachusetts, United States - Inc-BW-C-12-M | ecosystem: Environmental > Terrestrial > Soil >... | reverse complement strand
TGCAAACAAGGGGGTAGGTTTTCACTACATCGACTTTCAGAGCGTGCGTTGTTGACCGGTAAGAACTTCCCGGCGAACTACCTGCGAAAAAATCAAAAAATACAGTTCAGTGACGAACTTCGGCTAGTCGAGATACATTCAGAGTCACCTTAATTTTTGTACTGGAAGTTGTGAGAGGTTTGTACCTCATCTCTGGACCTCTTTTCCACTCCATTCATTGGCACGTCGTCCCTATCGGTAGTTGTCTGGCAACAGCGGAAAGATTGGTGCTTGTCTTGACCGAGGGTGTGATTCCCTAATGGCAGGTTGTACCTGCCGGTAGTTGTCTTGCGACGGCAGAGAGGTCTAGGACATTCACGACGCCGTCGTTAATTACATCAGCCCGGGGATCATAGCCGACATCCCCGACTTTCTTACCAAAAGAGTTCTTCACAATTTGCAAGTCAACACAATTGATCGCACCGTCTTGGTTTAGGTCATATCTTAGTTTGTTGGCTGTAATGAGAGCCTGCACCGGGCCGACGATTGGGTCGAGCGTTAAAGGGATGTTCCCGCTAATGGTTGAAGGGTCCAAACCCCCCAATGCTTTCGTGAGGGCAGCGATCCCGTCAGGGCCGACGCCAAGGGAGGTAAGCTGGGTTTGAACATCCGAAGGTAAACCGTTCGCAAGGATGCCTAGTGAAAACTGTTGCGCCTGATTCTGCGTGATCAAAAAATCAGGAAATCCGCTCTCGGGCCGCGCGGACTTAAGTTGGGCCTGCTCAGATAAGAGCTGCTGAAGTTGGGCGGTTTCCAAATCTACGTAGTGATTCAACGCTAGAACTTGCTGATCTTCCCAATTAATATTGCCCGCTTCGCGGGCGCCCTCTGCACGGTTTACACAAGCAATAGTAGCTTCTGCGAGGCCAATTAATTGCTCCTTAGTCAAAGCGACACTTATCCAGGCGTTGTAGAAGGCGAGCTGCCCGGCTGTCCAGGATGGATCCGGGCTCGGCAAAGCCAGAGAAGGTGGCGTAGGCTGGGCGATCGCGGTGTAATTACTGTCAGATGGGTCCTTAGCCTTTGATTCGTAATACCACGCGGTGGCTAAATCCAAGTATTGAATCAGAGTCAGCAAGCTGCATACTGCGTTTTCTTGTGGAGGCGTTGAGGCCGAGCATGAGGTCGCTCCATTTGACCAGTCGGCAGCGTCCTGCGTGTAGAGTTGGGCTATCTCTAAATACAATTGCTTCTGTGCCTTAGTAAACCTGGCCAAGGCTTGTGAAGGCTGAATGACGACATTTATGTTCTGAGAGGCCGTGGCTCCTGCTGCGTCCGTTGCTTTCAGTATCACCAGGTAGGTGCCTTCACAACATGGCATACCATAGACTTCTCCAGTGTAGTAGGAGACATCGAGGCCCGGAGCAGTGGTGGTTATGTTCCAGTGGTATGGAAATGAACCGCTAAAAGGTATGCCCCCAATCGCTGCCGAAGGCGATGAATCATAGGTCGACTCTGCTTCTCCCGAAGGGAGCGCAGTTGTCGTGACCTGAAGGGGTGTCATGTCCGCGGGTGTAATGGTCCAAGTGTACGTGTAGGTTTGAAAAAAGTAGCTGACAGTTGCGGTCGTTGTCCCTGTAATAACCAGGCCCGAAGTGGGAACGGGTAAGTTCGATACCTCAATGATCGGAGAGAAATTAGTATATCCGTTGGAATACGTGGTTGTTACTTGACCTGTGTTCGAGGTGGTTATGGTTGTCAGCGGGGGTGGTCCCGGCAAGCCACCTCCTATAGCAAAGAAGTTGTAGTGGCATGAATTGCTCGCTGCGTCGTACTCAAAGACCAGGTCATTCAGTGTGCCGTTCAGTTGGGGCAACACTCCGGTATAGGTCTGGTTGCTGATTGTCTGAACGTCGGAATTTCCATAATTGGCGTCTCCCTTTTCGTTGATTGTAACCGTATTTACGACACTTCCAGCGTCTACCGTGGATTGGTATACCAAGGAAGTCTCGGTCAAGGTAAAAGTCGAGGTGTCAGTGTCATTATGAACCACCGTTTCCATGGGTATTGTTCCAGGCGCCGAAGTGAAGTTTTCCGTTTCAATCACACTCGTTTGAACAGTCCAGCTTTTGACAGCATAAAATCTGGAACAATCCTGACCGCAGGTAGGTTTGCAAAAACCCAGAAGTGAAATGATAACGATTGGGCTCATTTGCAGAAGGGTTTTGGTTCGTAGAGCGAAAAGGGTGTTCATCGTTCTCTCCAACGTGAAAGTGTTCCTTGGGCTTGCGATCTGAGTTGACGAACTTTGCTGCGGGGAATAAGCGGGGTATGTACTGCTGCGGATGACTATTTGTCAAGAAAATTTAAAACTAAGCACGTTCTTTCAAGAGTTCCCCTTTAGGAAACCGCTCACGTCACAAATCGAATGAGTTCGAGTTTCTTTCGGCACACCATACAGGTGGGCCCTTTTTTCCGTCCGTATCCGCATACCCGTCAATCCGGGCGCGGAGGTGCGAGGAGCTGATTGCGGTCATTGCTTGACCTCGGTGGGGCGCTGTTTGGCGGCTTCGGCCATGATTTTTTCGATTTCCTGGGCGGTGCGGGGCAGCTTGCTGCTCAGCAGTTCGTAACCCGACTCGGTGACGAGCACGTCGTCTTCAATGCGCACGCCGAGATTCTCCTCGGGGATATAAATTCCCGGCTCGACGGTCACCACCTGGCCCGGCATCAGCGGCTTGCAGGAATCACCGGGGTCGTGGACGTCCAACCCGATATTGTGGCCGAGGCCGTGGATGAAATACTGGCCCAGCGGTTTGCCGTGCTGATCTTTTCCATGCGAATTGATGTAATCGTAGGAAATCTTATAAAGGCTCTGCTTGCCCTTGCGGCACATGTCGGCGCCCGGTTTCAGCGCGGCGAGCGCGGCGTTCTGCGCAGCGAGGACGATGTCGTAGATCTCGCGCTGCCGCGGCGTGAACTTCCCGTTGGCCGGAATCGTGCGCGTGATGTCCGCGGCATAGCCGGAATACTGCGCGCCCACGTCCATCACCACGATGTCGCCGTCCTCGATCTTGCGGCTCAACTTGTCGTAGTGCAGCGCGGTCGAGTTGGGCCCGGCGCCGACGATCGGAGCGTAGGCTTCCGCTTCCGAGCCGCCCATCGCGTGCACCTCCACCATCTTCGCTGCCACCTGATACTCCCAAAGCCCCGGCCGCATCATTTTGAAGGCGACAAAGTGCGCCTCGAGCGATAGGTCAATAGCCTCTTGGAGAAATGCGATCTCGGTCGGGGATTTGATCAACCGCAAATCGGTAATGTTGCCGCGAACGTCTTTCAGATTTGCCTGGGGCGCGGCCATCTTCAGCCAATCCACGGTTTCTCGCTCGTGGGGATAACCGCCCAGCTCTTTTTCGTAGGGGAGGATGGTGTAGAGGGCGGGATAGAATCTGGCGAGTTTTTCGATCATCGCGCGCATTTCTGAAAATGGCCGAACGTCGGTGAAGCCAGTGCGTGCCTGGATGTCCGGGTCGGTAGGCGACAAGCGCACGCCATTCCACTTTTCCTTGGCGGGATTCTTCGCAGGGAGAAAAAATATCTCCCGCGGCCCCTGGAAATCATCCTTTTTGGCTTTGCTGTCGGCGGGCGGGAGCAGGATCAGCCCGGCTTCCTCCTCATTGTGGCCGGTGAGGTAGTAGAAATTCTCTTCCTGAGCGAAGACATAAGCCTGGGAATCTTCTTCGCGCCCGGCGAGCCCGGCGAGGATGATCGGCGCCTCGGCGGTGGCTGCAAGCTTGGCGCGCCTGTGGGCGTAGACGGAGTTGGGCTCGCGTTCGCGGCGCTGCTGGGCGGTGGCGGGCGGCGCAAAGGGAAGCGAGGCCAGTGCCAGCAGCAGCAAAGCTCCCCAGCCAGACCGCAGAAACAGCCGGCTGGAGTGCGCACACGTATTCACCAAACCACTCATCCGGTCACCTCGGACCCCCAGGGCAGGAGGGCAAGCCCAAGATTGTAGCGGATCAGAGAAGAGTGAAGCAAAGAAGGGGATAAAGGAGAAGTGGCGAGTGGCCTGCCTCTGCTGAAGCTGCGGCGGGCAGGGAAAAAACGGAAGGAGATCCAAATCACGAGTTCTAACACCGAAGCTGGGCACCCCCCGGGGGAAAGGGGCGGTCATCCCCCGCTACTCCGAAGGCGGTCGCGGTGGCAAAGGGGCGTCCACGTTTTTGGGTGGGGGCGGAAGCGCTGGCGCAGGATCCGAGGCTCGAAGTGGCTGGGGTCGAGAGAACTGTGGGGCTTCGCCATTCCCAGCCTCCAGGCCGGAAATAAAGTTTGCCGGAAATCCCTCAATCGTCAGCCGGCGCTCGATCTCCTTCCCGTAGGGCGTACCAGACAGTTCCGCGCGGGACATGCCGATTCCGACCAGACTGTCCCGCGGACCCAGATAGAGCAGCGCGTCCGCCGAATCTTTTAGTTTCACGGGAGGAGGTGGCGGGGGTGGAGCATTGGCGCCGGAAGCGGACCTCATCAGCCTGTGGGGACCCTCAGCCCCTCCGAGGATAACCGGGAGGGCAGGGAGTTCACCGACCCAATTATCGGCCAACGAGACGATCACTGGTGCGGGCCATCAATCGAATCGATGGTCGAGATCGTCGTAGCCTCCAATCACATTTGTGCCGGAAACGATCAGATAGGTTCTGGCGCCAGCCTCCCGCAACTGCTGCTCAATGGAAAATGTCCTTTGACCGCCGGGAAAGTGCATGCCGGCACGGAGAAAATGTCCCGAGCCCATGATCAGCAGCGCACGACGGTGCTTGGCAAGCACCTCATCCTTTACCACCTCGGTGTACCACTGATCTCGATTGCTTAGGTACGGGGCAATATCCTCCCGATCCTTGACCTTCTCCCAGTCGATATAAGGGTCGCCGCAAAGGATACGAATCTGGTGCTTGCCTCTTCGTTTCAGGTTGGTCTCGCGGACAGCCAGATAAAGCGAAGCGTACACCGGAGAAGGCGGCCCGATCGCGCCCACCGTATTCAGCCAGGCTTTCTGCACCTGTTCCAAGGGCACATCTTCGCCACTCACATAGCGATCGACTGATTTCTGGTAAAGGGAGTTGCCGAATTCCATCACGATGTCGTCGACGTGATCGGCAAATTCAGGAGTGAGAACGAGAGAGCGCAGCCACTCGTATTCCTGTTTGTTTCCGTGGATTTCGCCGAACATGACGATATCGTGCGATTCGAAAGCGCGTGTAACCGCGGTAGTAGCGTTTTCCAGTTTAGGATTGCCTTGGCCACTGCAGATCGAACTCAGGGCGAGCAGCATGGTCGCTGACAGGGTGACGCAGCGGAATTTCATCGGCAACGCTCGAATCGTGGCTGAAGTTATTCGCCGACTTTTTTGATGATGTGGGTGGGAATTGGACCGGCGTCGCGGCGTGCCGGGGGGAGTTTTGGGGTGGTCTTCTTCGGTTTCTTTACTTCGCGCTTGCCTCTATCTTTGTTTCCCATGGTGGATAGATTGCCACAGGTTGGTTGGTGTGGCTAGGGAAATGAGAGTAGCGGGGTGCGCCGCGCCTCTGGGGCGGACGAGGTGCGCAGGGTTCGGGCGTCGGAGAGAATGGAGTGGCCGATCTCGAGATCAGCCCCTACAGGGGGAGAGAAGAGCAGACCCACCCTTCGCAAGCTTCGCGGAGGCCACCCAGGTCGGAGAGGGTGACAGGACGCTTGGACGGTTGTTAGACTGGTTGAACCAGCCCCACTACATTTGTTTATTGGAGGAGAGATGAAGAGGTCGCTATCGAGCGCCGTCGGACCTGTCTTGGTGTTGTTACTGGGACTAATACTGGGCTCACCTGGGGCCGCGTTGGCCCAGGATCATGTAGTCTCACCGGGAGAGATTCAGAAGGATGCTGCGGGCGCATCGGCTGCCAGGCAGCAGCATGTGCGGCAGCTGGACGGGTTCCTGTCGACGAAAGAAGCCCAGCAGGCACTGAAATCGGCGCACATGGACTCCGAGGAGGTGAAAGCGGCCGTCGAGCAACTGGATGAGGAAGACCTAGCGCGGCTTTCGGCGCGCGCGGAGAAGGCCCAGCGGGAGTTTGCGGCGGGAAACCTATCCGACCGCGACCTGCTGATCATCCTGGTGTGCGTTGCCGCACTGATCCTGATTATCGTGGCCGTGCGTTGAGATGAAACTGCGTTCGATCCTCGGGCTGGCGATGTTTCTGGCGGCGGGTGTGGGACTTACACTCGCCACCGAGACGCCCAGCCTGTGGATCGACGTGCCGTTTGTGGCGCAGGTGAAGAACGGTTGCGGTTCGGCTGCAATTGCGATGGTGATGGAGTATTGGGACAGGAAAACGGGGCGGACTGCCCTGGCTTCCCCGGATGCCGGGAAAATTCAGGCGGCGCTTTATTCTCCCGCGGAAGGGGGAATTCCGGCGAGCGCGATGAAGCGGTATTTTGGGGAAGCGGGCTACAGGGCGATTGCGTTTGTGGGCGATTGGGACGAACTGGGGCATCATTTGGAGCGCGGGCGGCCTTTGATTGTGAGCCTGAAGGCCAGCGGCCCCCACGGGCCGCTGCATTATGTGGTTGTGGTCGGAATCGATCGGGCGAGGGGTACGATTTACGTGAACGACCCGGCGCAGCAGAAGATGCTGAGGCTTTCACGAGAGGGATTCGAGTCTGAATGGAGGGCCGCGCAACATTGGACGTTGCTTGCCGTGCCGCGAAATCCCGATTGATTTTCTTTCTGCTGCTTTTCTTTCTCCCCGTCGGCACCCCGGCGCAGACCGGTGATCCGGCCGCTGGGAAACTTTCTGAAGTGAAGCAATTCTATGAAGCGGGAGACTGGGACGGCGTGGTGCGCGCGGTTCAGCCGTCGCCGGACGAGCCACCCGGCTTGCTGCTCTATCGTGGGCTGGCGCTGGCGCATTTGCAGAGGTGGGAAGAGGCGAAGGCTGCGTTTACGGCCGGGCGGGCTGAGGCGCCGGGCGATCCGCGCTTCCTGATCGAACTGGCGGGGATTGCCTACCGGGAGAGGCAGTTTTCAGCGGCCAAGCGGAATTTGCGCCGGGCGCTGGCCATGAATCGGAAAGATGATTATGCGAACAATTTTCTGGCTTCGATCTATTTCCAGGAAGGGAATCTGGAAGCGGCGCTCGAGTATTGGAACCGGGCGGGGAAGCCGGAGCTGGAGGATTTGACGTTTGAGCCGGCGCTGCGGTTGCGGCCGCTGGTGGTGGATCGCGCATTCAGATTTGCGCGCGGCGGTGAATGGCAGCGGGAACAGTATCTCGCGACCGAGGCGCGGCTGCGGGCGCTGGACCTGTATCCCGGGAGGTTGTTCGAACTACAGGTGCATGATGATGGCTCGTTTGATCTGGGATTCCATGCGTCCGAGCGGAATGGCTGGGGCAGTTCGAAATGGGAAGGATTGGTCGCGTTGCTGCGCGATGCGCCATACCAGGCGGTCGACCCCGAATTTTACAACCTGGGGGGCGCGGGTGTGAATTGGGTTTCCGCGTATCGCTGGGATGATGAAAAGCGGCGGGTGTTCACCGAGCTTGCCGCGCCCGTGTCTGAAAATCCGGCAGTGCGTTTTCGAGTTTATTTCGACGGAAGAAATGAAAATTGGAATATCACGCATACACTTGCGCCGGGAAGTCCGTCGGTTGCGCGGCTGAACGTGGCGAAAGCAGCGGCGGGCGCGGAGATGCGCTTCATTGAGAGCGGCCGGTGGGAGTGGAAGGCAGGCGTCGAATACAGTGACCGGGAATTTCGAAATGTGTCAGGAATTCCGGCTTCCGCCGCGCCGTTCTTTACGGGTGGATCGGCGATCGCCCTGCGATTGAATGTCGAGCGGTGGCTCGTCCGGCTGCCGGAGCGGCGATTCACTTTAAATTCCAGCGGAAGCGGGCAGTTTGGAACTTTCTTTCAGCATCCGCTGGGGAAATACGGACGGCTCGAAGGAACGCTGGCCGCGCGCTGGCTGCCCAGAGCACGCGGAGACGATTACGAAACACAACTGAGTCTGCGCGGCGGCCGCACCATCGGAGACGTGCCATTCGATGAGTTGTTTACGCTTGGATTTGACCGCGACACGCCGCTCTGGCTGCGAGGGCATCCCGGGCTGCAGGATGGGGAAAAGGGAGATGCGCCGCTCGGAAGAAATTATGTGCTCGTGAACGCGGAGACGGACAAGATTATTTATCGCGACGGAATTTTCACAGTGAAGGCGGGGCCGTTTGTGGACACGGGAAGGACGTATGATCCTTCGGGATATTTTGGGTCGCCGAAATGGCTGTGGGATACGGGAGCCCAGGCGAAGATTCGTGTGCTGGGCGGCGTGCAGATTGTTCTTGGGTACGGCAAGGATTTACGCTCCGGCAGGAATTCATTTTTCACGACGGTAACGAAATAGCTCACTCCGAGCGGCCGTCGGGCCGGGATTTATTGGAGTTTATGAAGTTTTGCTGCGAGAGCCTGGACCTGGGCGCGGGTTTCATCGAGCGTGCCCGAACAATTGATGGTGTAGGTGGCGCGCTTGAGTTTTTCTTCAATGGGTAGCTGGGCAAGGATGCGGCGGCGGGCTTCGGTTTCGCTCATGCCGCGGGCGCGCAAGCGTTCGAGTTGCTGCTCGGGCGTGCACCAGGCGACGACGAGGCCGTCGAGCCTGCTGGCCATGCCGGCTTCGATGAGCAACGCGGCTTCGACGAACGCCGCGGGGTAAGTGCCGCTTTTTCGCCAGTCGTCGAGTTGCCGGAAAATGGTTTGCTCAACGCGCGGATGGAGGATGGCATTGAGCCGGGCGAGCTTTAGGGGATCGGCGAAGACGATGGCCGCGAGTTTGTGGCGGTCGATCTGGCCGGGAGCGTCTCTGAGATCGGCGCCGAATGCTTCGAGAATTTCGTTGTGAGCGGCCTGCCCGGGCTCCATAAGATTGTGAGAGATGGAATCGGCATCGAGAACGGGGAAGCCAGTTTCGCGAAGGATTGCGGCGACAAAGCTCTTGCCGCTGGCGATGCCGCCGGTAAGGCCGAGTTTCAGCATGGAATCGCGCGGCTCCTTGGGAAAGAGCGGCCAACCCCCGAAGGCTGGCCCTCGAACAGCATTAATTGAAACAGAAAAGTCTCACGGCCGCGCGACCGCTCGATTGACACTGATGCTCAAATATGGATTGCCCACCCAAAGCACGATAGCTCTCTTTGAAGCTGGTTTTTCGGACCGAGTAATCGCCTCAGACCTCGCAACCCTACTTAACCTGAACGGCGAGATGCGGCGTGATGTTATCCAGAAACTTCGCGCTGAACGGCCATCGGTTAACCAAGTGCTGCAGAAGTATCTTGCTACTTTACGCACGTCATGAATGACGTGCTTTAAGCGTACCTTAAACGCTTTGCTCGGGCACGTTTCTTCTTTCCGCCGGCCACCTCGGGGTTGCGCTTTTCAAAACGAGCCGTTCTAGGAAGACTTGGACAGAGTCGAGCCCGATCTGCTCCGATCAGACTGACGACCCAAGAAATGTGCTGAGGAAGCACGCGCATGCGCCCGTTGCAGAGCGGGTTGAAAATGGCATCCACCAGGCTGTCCTTCCCCAGCTCGGCCTGGACGTTCGGATGCAAGAAAATGATGTGTTTGGCTGTTCGATTTGTCGTCCAATCCGTAAGGCAGACACCCCCACGTCGATGGTTTTTCCCGCATGAGATCCGACCCCGACTCGAAATGGTCAGAATAGGGACTTGGGTTTCTTGTTTCTCATTGTCAACGAAATAGGCGATAACTTTTTCGCTGCCAACCAGCTCTTCCGTCGCAACATGCTCTGTGTTCATTTTCCCTCTTTTCAGCTTGAGTACCTGCCTGAGGCCTCTTCGAAGCGTCAGCCGATACACACAATATACACCAAAACTAGCTAGAATAAATGTATTTTCTGTTGACTTTCTGATGGTATTTGCTATGCTTTTCCGGGGAGGGACACATGGCTGACAAGCGAACTATGACGTTAAACCTGACCGATGCCGAGATGAACGTTCTGGAGCAATTGTCTGAGCGGAAGGAGATAAGTAAGACCGCAGTAGTGCGCCAGGCGTTGCGGTTGTACCAGATGCTTGACGCTCGCCTAGCTCAAGGTGAGAAGCTCTTTTTCGAGCGAGATCTAACCAAAGAGAAGGCAGAGCTAATGGTCATATGAGCGAACGAAGTGTGGTTTACCTCAAAGACAGGCAATCCGGGCAGCTCGTCGAGGCAACGCTGCTTGACGGACTCGACCGGGCCGAGGTCGAAGGTGCAGAGGGACAATGGATTCCCTTTTTACAAGAACAGTTACAAAAATTAAAGGGCGTGGCATATCAAAAGAAAAGTGGCCAGAGCATAGCCACTGGGACTGGCGACAAAAACATGAAGCGACCGAAGGTCTTTTGGCATACAGAATGTTCGGGATCGAGTGCCTGTCGCGAATGCAAGGAATGATGTTGGTAACGACGGCGGGCAAGACCTGTCGGATCGTGTCGCAACGAAACAAGCCTCTTGTTTATGTGCACTTCTTGGCCGCAGCTCCATGGAACTTGCCAAGTATCGTGAGTGAACCACGATTTGCACTGGTAGGAAGCGTCATGATTGCCGCAGCAATCCACCTGAGTTTGGCAGAAGAATTTTCCGGGCGCATTGGCTTGCATTCGCTGCCGCAGGCCGACGACTGGTATTCGCGGGGATGCGGAATGACGGCCCTAGGTCCTGATCCAGCGGTCCAGAATCTGCGCTACTTCGAAATGACACCGGGACAGGCGGCGGAATTCTTAAAGTGAGCGATACTCGTGTGAGGAAACGTCTATGAAAATGAACTTGAGCAAGGAGTGGCTGACTAAGCGAGCCGCACCGGACGACAGGGCTGAAGTTTCAGCTGGTTTCTTCAACCTTGGCATGTTGGGCGGCAAAGTTGGAGCGCGTGAGGAAACTTCGTCAAGACTGTCTCCGGAACAAGAAAGTTCCCGACTGGCCTTTGGAAGACTTATCAATCTATGGCGTCGCAAGAAGGGGTTTCGGATGGATGAGTTAGCGGATAAAGCCAAAATAGACCTCGTGGAACTCATCGAAATTGAGAGGAATCTCGATTTCATACCCGAACCGCGAACAGTTTTTCAGTTAGCACAAGTCCTGGGGCTGTCCAATGAGAGATTGCTTCAGCTTTCGGGAAACACCAATGTTAGAGATCTATCGCTAGGCAAGGAAGCGGTCAGATTTGCCGCGCGTTCTGAATCAGTTGAGAAACTGAATAAGAATGAGCAGCGCGCTCTTGAGGAGTTCGTAAAATTTCTTGCAGAAAGATGAGGGGGTAAAGATCCTTGAAAAACATCTTACTCCGCGAGCGAACGGCTGGAGACATCGATGACCAAGTCACGAAAGTACTCCGAGGCACAGAAACCCTGAACCTCGGCTGAATTTGGACGACGTGCGTGAATTACTGCGACTTGACCGTGTCTATTATTCATCGACAGAAGACGGGGTTCTCAAAGAGGTGGCGCATCGGCTTCGGATAGCTGGAAGGCAAGTGTTAGCACGTCCGGCGCTTCTCGCAGACGCCCTTAAAAAATGGTCCCTGCGCTTTGTATCTACCAGACAGAAAGCGCATTCTGATTGACCGTGATCTGCCCGAACACCAAAATCCTCTGACCTTAACCTTGGCATTCGCCAAGTCTTCTCTAACAACTTAGAGTTGGCGGGTATAAACCGAGGTCACAAAAGTTCGCAGCTAGTATCTGCAAGCATTTCTGCTAAAACCGAGGACGGAAATCGGCTTGACGCTATTCCGCTTCAAATCGGTGGTATTCCAAATGTGCCAGCCGAGCAAGGGACATTGTTTGAATTGGCGATCCCACTTTCAGCGATTCCCACCTTTCTAGGTTGGCCACATCCCAAAGTCCAATCTGCTAGATTGATGGTCCTCGTAAACGAATATAAGAGGCAGGCGGAAACGAGGGAGATTGACGTCCCGATAGAGTATTTTCGCCTATGGTGCAGAGCCACTGAAGATGCCGACTGGCTACTTAGACACCCAGGGCAACAGCTCGTAGACAATCGCTTGACGACCCGGTGTATTCCACCCGCAAAGTGAAGAATCATCAGATCTTATCTTTGGTGCGCTTCACTGCTTCGTGTTGCTTCGTTGTGCGTCTCGCGTCGCGGAATTGGAGGTGCGTCGGAGGCGGGCGGCTTTCACCGTGTTGCTCATGAGCATGGTGATGGTCATGGGGCCGACGCCGCCGGGAACGGGAGAAAGCGCACCGGCGACCTGGATGGCGTCGGGATGAACGTCGCCGATGAGGACGTTACCCCTGGCGCGGAATTTTTCAAGGCGCTGGGGGAAATTATGGAGGAGTTGCGCGGCTTCAGCGGCGTCGGTGACTTTGTTGGTGCCGACGTCGATTACAGCGGCGCCGGGTTGTATCCAGTCGGCTTCGACGTAGCCGGCTTTGCCGATGGCGGCAACGAGAATGTCTGCGCGGCGGATGACGTCGGGGAGATTGCGTGTTTTCGAATGGCAGATTGTGACGGTAGCATTCGCGTGGAGCAAGAGCAGCGCCATGGGCTTGCCGACGATGTCGCTGCGGCCGAGGACGACGGCGTTGGCACCTTCAAGAAGAATATCGTTGCGGCGGAGGAGTTCCATGCAGCCGGCGGGTGTGCAGGCGACCAGGCCCGGCCGATTGCTGACGAGCCTGCCCAGGCTGACGGGATGGAAGCCGTCAACGTCTTTCGCGGGATCGACGGATTCAAGGACGCGTTTCGAATCAATTTCGGGCGGGAGCGGAAGTTGGATGAGGATGCCGTCCACGTTGCCGTCGGCGTTGAGGTCGCCTACAAGTTCGAGCATGTAGTCGGTGGAAACGCCGGCGGGCGGGGTGTGAAGCCAACTGGCCATGCCGAGCTGTTCGCAGGCGGCGATTTTGCTTTTTACGTAGAGCTGCGAGGCGGGATTTTCACCGGCGAGAACGGCGGCGAGGCCGGGGCGGATGCCCTGCGCGCGGAGCTTGGCAATATCGGATTTCAGTTCGGAGAAGATTTCGTCGCGGATTTTCACTCCGTCGAGAACGCGTGCGGGCATCGAGGGTTCGCTTTCCTTGTGTTTCGAAGTTCAAATGATAACACGCGGCATGAAGCAGGGAAGCACAGAGGCACAGAGGCAATGACCTAGGGATCGAACCAGGCACGGGCGCCGCGGACTTAGAGCGCGCTCAGGGAAATTAGCGCGGTCATGGTGTGCGCCTGGGCAGGGGCGAGGGTGATGCCATGGTCGCCGATGTTGCAGGTTTCGACGCAGACAAACTGGCGCCACTCATCCGCGCCGAGGTCGGGCATGGCCTTTGCTTTTTCTGACCAGGGATTCCAGACAACCGTGTCGCGGGAGTCTTCCTTGGCGATGAGAATGCGGCGGCGGGTCGCGGGATCTTCGATCTCCACTGTAGAAAGCGTGTTGCGGTAGATGCGATCGGTTTCCGCCGCGAGCACTACATCTCCATGCTGGTGCTTTTCACGCTGGGCGTCGGTCTTGTCGAGGTAGGCGGCGCCGTTGAGGCCGCGCAGCTTGACGGCGGCGACGTTGCCGACATGAAAATAGGAATGGAGAGCTTCTTCAAAGCGGATGGAGGAGGTGCCGTGGTTGGTGACGATCAATTCAAGACGGAGCTGTTCGCCGAACGTGGCGCAAAAGAGCAGATGATACTCGCCGAACCAGGTTCTCCGGGTGGCCTCGTCGGCGGAGGTGGAGAGGGCGACAGTGACGTCATGGTCCGCATGGGTGATGCCTTCCAGTTGCCAGGACTTTGTGCGCACCAGTCCGTGGGCCGGCGAATGCGGATCTTCGGCGCGGGTGGAGAACCACGGGAAACAGACGGGAACGCCGCCACGAATCGCGGAGCCGTCCTGCCACTTCGATTTCGAACTGACGTGGAGGACTTCCTCGGCGTCGCGTGGCCGCCAGGAGGTAACATGCGCGCCGTGCAGGTAGATTTCACCGGAGGCGCGCGGCGTGGTGACCTGGACAGAAGGGCGGCCGCCGTGACCGTCCACGATTTTGGCGATGCCGGGAATTTCAAAGCGGCGCTTTAAATCGCTGAGGGGAGCAGGCGTGGCCATGTGGAAACCTCCTTCGGAAAACAGCCCGAGGCTGCGCGGAAGCAGACGCTCAAAGTAGCATAGATTCCCGCCAATTCGTCGAAAGGAATAGGTGACGATCGCGATTGAAACCAATTGAGCGTGGGGGACTCTAATCAGGCAGAGGTGGCGGGATGCCGATTTTCGGGGATGACGGCGGAAGGCGGGCGAAGGAGAAGCAGGCGAAGGCCGATGGGCGGCTGCCTCCAGGCCAATCGCTGACGGTCAAATGGCCGGTGCTCCACTATGGCGGCGTGCCGCATTTTGATGCCACAAAATGGGATTTCAAGATCAGCGGGCTGGTGGAGACGGCGCTGCGCCTGAGGTGGGAAGAGTTTCGCGCGTTGCCGCAAGTCGAATCCACGAGTGATTTTCACTGCGTGACGCGCTGGAGCCGCCTGGACAACCGGTGGAAGGGCGTGCGATTCACGGATGTGCTGGAGCGCGCGAAAGCCAAGCCGGAAGCCGAATATGCGCTGGTGCTGGCCGAAGAGGGTTACACCTCCAATATTCCACTGAAAGATCTGTTGCGGCCTGATGTTCTTTTTGCTTTCGAACACGATGGGGAGCCGTTGACGGCGGAACATGGCGGGCCGTTGCGCTTGATCGTTCCGCATCTCTACGCGTGGAAAAGCGTGAAATGGGTGCGCGGCTTCATGTTGCTGGACCACGACCGGTTGGGATTCTGGGAGCGCAACGGCTATCACGCGTATGGCGATCCGTGGAAAGAGCAAAGATATTCGGGAAGCTAGAATCTGGCGGAGGCGGATCTTGAAAAAGACCGGGAGCCTCTGCATGCAGAATTTCTCTGACTGGGGCTCCCGACAATGCTACACCGGTCCCGGGGCCGGACCGAACAGGCTCAGTTCGGGCACGTGGTGCTGGCGGCAGATCGTGGCAATCTCCGCTTTCTTCTCCGAGAGCACCGACGTATACGCCATGGGTTTCCTCGCCGTTAAAATAAGGCAAAACAGGCCTCGATGGAATAGAGCGAGTGCGGGGAGCGCGCCATTTCTAATTCTCCATGTGCTACCAGTGCTGGTCCGTCAGGCTGGAGCGAAACGCCTCGGCAAATGGCTCGAGCGTACTCGTACCTATCGGAGGCAGTTCTATTTGCCGGCGCGGACGATTTTTCCGTTTTTCATGACGAAGTTGACCTTGCGCAGGGACTCGATATCCTGGAGCGGGTCCGCGGGCATGGCGATAATGTCGGCAAAGAGGCCGGGAGCAATCGCGCCGCGTTCCTTGCCGATGCGCAGGAGTTCCGCGCCGTTGGTGGTCATGGCCTTGAGCGTATCTGCCGGCGAGACGCCCGCCGCGCGCCAGACTGCCAGGTAGTCCCAGACCATGTCCGCGCGGTTGTGGCCGGCCATTTCGGTCACCGTATCCGAGCCAAAAGCCATTTTCACCCCGATTTTGTTTGCGTTGCTCAGCCGCTGGATGATTTGGTTGCCCAGTTTGTTGGCGTCGGCCAGAGTTTCATTGGAAGGGTTGAGTCCCGCGAGGTGCGCTGCGGGAAAGTCCGTGCCGACGAGAAACGTGCCCTTTTCCTTCATCAGCTTGAGCTGAGCTTCAGTCAACGTGAAGCCGTGTTCGACCGAATCGGCGCCTCCGCGAATTACATTGTCGGCGGCCCGGCCTCCATAAACGTGAACCGCAAGCGCGCGCCCGGCGTTGTGCGCTTCATCCGCCGCAGCGCGAATCTCTTCTTCGGTGTAGAAATAATCGCTGTTGTCCGTGGCGAGTTTGATGACGTCCGCGCCGTAATAGATGTTCTGGTGGATGGCTTTGCGAATCTCATCAGGGGTGTCGGCGTCAATATACTCATGCAGCCAGAAGGAGCCTACCTCTTCCGGCACGCCCTTGGATTGGCCGCCGAACGGGCCGATGATTTTTCCCGCGCACTGCAAGGTGGGCATCTCGATCCAGCCGTTCTGAGCGGCTTTCTTCAAATCGTTGCAGGCGTAATCGGCTTCGTTGCCGACTTCACGCATGGTAGTGAAACCGGCGTTGAGAAGGATCTGGCCGTTGTGCAGCCCGCGGAGGGCTCGGAACGCGGTGGATTCTTTCAAATACATCGCTTCAAACGGAGCCTTGCCGGGAATTTCCTGGAAAGTGATGTGGGTGTGCGCGTCGATCAGGCCGGGCATCACCCATTCTTTGGAGAGATCGACGACCTGCGCGTCTTTGGGAATCGCCAGGGAAGCGCCAACGGCGGTGATTTTGCCGTTTTCGACGAGAATGATCTGATCCTTGCTGACGGCGCCTTTGGCGGGATCGAGCAGATTCCCCGCCCGGATGGCGATGGTCTGCGCGGCGGCCGGCAGGACGAAAAGAATCAACAACAGGAATAATTTCTTGTGCATGAATTTCCCCCTCGAAATACCGCGGGGAGTATAACACGCGAACCGAAGGGGAGAGGACGCCGCGCGTTCTCATGGTCCAACAAGCCCGCGTTGCCGAGGTACGCGCTTGAGAAGATCAAACCTCTTTGAGGCGCACGCGGCGCGGACCGAAGGCGATGAGGCGAGGAGGGATGTCGCGCACAATCGGAATCTTTGCGAACAATCGAAGCTGCCAGGGCACGTTGGCAGCCTGTGGGGTATTCAGAGCGCCGGCGATGATGCGTCTCTGCAGGAACGATTGTGCCGCCTGAATGACGCGGGTCGGCCACTCGCGCTGGCGCTGGACTTCCGCGAGGTCGGCATCGGAAACGCGGCCGGCTTCCAGTCCATGCGAGAGAACATTGGCAGCGACCACTGCATCCTGAATGGCGTAGTTGATGCCGACGCCGCCCACGGGAGACATTACGTGCGCGGCGTCGCCGATGAGGAGCAGTCCCGGCCTGTGCCAGAGCGGGCAGCGACTGGATTCGACGGAGAGAAGAGTGAGTTGATGCCACTCGGTGAGCGAGTCGGCGTGAGGCGCAAAGCGAGGTTCGATCCTGGCGATGCTCTTGCGAACTGATTCTACGCCGGCGCTGTGGAGTTGCTGATATTGCCCCTTCGGGAAGACCAACCCCGCCTGCCAGTAGTCGTTGCGCTCGAGCAGAATGAAGATACGCCCGCCGCCGATGCCGCCAAATGCGCCGCCGACAATTTCAGGCTCGCCGGGCAATTTGGGAAGGCGGAACCACAGCACATCCATCGGAGGCGAGGTCTTGACCGGCTCAAATCCAGCCAGGCGGCGAAGCGTGGAAAAACGTCCATCGGCGGCGACCGCCAGCGGGCTGCGTATTTCGTGAACGCCATCCGGGGCCAGGTAACGAATCCCGTGCACGGTTCCATTGTCCTTCAACAGTTGGGTCACATTGGCGTGCATCACGAGTTTGAAGCAGGGATACCTGGCCGCCTCGTGAGTGATGAATTCGAGGAAGCGCACCTGTGGGACAAGCAGGATGTACGGGAACCGCGTCTTCAGACGGCCCAGATCGAAGGGGCGGAAGAGGCCATCGGCGAACCGAATCGACGGCCCGGAAATTTTGGTGTGGGGGATTTCGTGGAGTTTGTCCGCCAGGCCAATCTGGTCGAGGATTTCGAGGGTGGACGGATGAATGGTGTCGCCGCGGAATTCGCGGTCGAAGTCCTTGTGCATCTCCAGCAGCGTGACGGGGATGCCGCGGCGCGCGAGGAGCAACGACAGCATCGTGCCCGCGGGACCGCCGCCGACGATACAACAGGAAGTTTCCTCGACGCCACGGAGTTCCTCGTCCGTAGATCGAGTGGAAGCAGCGGGCGGAGCGGCCATGGATCGTTTCACCTCGGTCGAGGAAATCTTCTACTTTGAAGATTTGGAAGAAACGGCAGTCTGTTGAGGAATCTAGCGGGAATCGGGGGACTTAGCAACAAATCAGCGGCAAGAGGGCAGTGCGGATTGCGCACAAACAGGGCGACAAGTGGTGGGAGTTACGCCCTGAGAAAAAGAAAACGCCCGGCCCCCGCATCCCGCGTGTTTTGTTTCTCGAACAGAGCCGGCGTAAGACCCGCCCGTGGCAGGCGGGCCACCCCTACAGTTAGTCGATGTCGCATGAAAGGCCGCGTTGACAACCCGCAACTTACAGAAAAGTCAAACCAAGAAACCGGCACAACCGATTAAGTCCCGTCGGTTTATGCCAAAACAGTGGCCGTAGTATGGCACGGGGCTGCCCTGACGGCATCGACCTCTATGGGTGTCGAGTACAGCGTCACAGTGACACGCGGCGAATTGTTCGCTCTAAAGCTGATCACTACAGTCCCGTAGCTTATTCCAAAAATAAGAAGACCTATGCGTGGACTTCAAGTGGACGAACCTCATTCTTGACCTTGGCTTCCTTCTCGTTTCGCACGACTCGCAAATCAAATTCCGATTGAAGATTGAGCCAAAAATCGGGAGTCGTTCCGAACACATATCCAAGCCGAAGAGCCATCTCAGGCGAGATACCGCGCTCCTCCTTGACGATATCGTAGATGCTTGGAGCAGGGACGTGCAGAGCCAATGCCAGCTTATTAGCATTCAGGTGAAGCGGCACCATAAACTCTTCTCGAAGAATCTCGCCCGGATGAATTGGTTTCAGTCGAGCCATGTTTCCTCCCTCAGTGATAATCCGTAATCTCCACGTCGTAGGCGTCTCCATCGATCCACACAAAACAGATACGCCACTGGTCGTTGATGCTTACGCTGTGCTGTCCCGCACGGTCACGTTCCAGTTGATGAAGTCTGTTGCCCGGAGGCACTTTCAAATCCGTCAAACGTTTGGCCGCGTGCAACATCAACAGCTTTCGCCGTGCTGGCTGTCGAATGTTCACGAAGTTACGAACATTCTCATCGTGGAAAAGCCTCTTTGTGTCGGCGCACTTGAAGGACTTTATCACATCCAGAGGATATAATGCACCGCATTAAATGTCAAGGATTATCTCATTTCATTTAAGGATGATGCAGGATGATACAGCTATTTAGTCGATGTCGTACTGCCCCCAGTGCAGGGTGGCGTCGGACTGAATGATGATGCGCTTATTCGAGTATGGTTCGCGCTTGCCCTTCGGGGATTTTCCACCTCGACATAACTTCCGGGTCTTGCGGCGCTCACAGCCGCCACTACCCGGTCCACATGCTGTCGCAGCACCGGCCATTGCGGATTGCCGAGGACGACTGCGATCGTACGAATCGCTAGGTACTGCTGATATCGGATATTTTTGGAGGAATGTCGCGCACAATCGGAATCTTTGCGAACAATCGAAGCTGCCAGGGCACGTTTGCAGCTTGTGCGGTATTCAGAGCGCCGGCGATGATGCGTCTCTGCAGAAACGATTGTGCCGCCTGAATGACGCGGGTCGGCCACTCGCGCTGGCGCTGGACTTCCGCGAGGTCGGCATCGGAAACGCGGCCGGATTTCAGTCCCTGCGAGAGAACATTGACGGTTGCCACTGCATCCTGAATGGCGTAGTTGATGCCGACGCCGCCCACGGGAGACATGGCGGGGCGGCCATCAAGTGATTCACCTCGGTCCACGAAATCTTGCGCTTTGAAGGTTTGGAAGAAATCTCAGCCAGTTGAGAAATCTAACGGCAATTGGGAGAGTTGGCAAGAAGTCCCATTGCGACCAGATCGCTCGCCCGGCGGACATTCACAGTTTTCTAACACGAAGTCAAATATAATGCTGCCATGCAAAGAGAGAAAATTAGTCGTTGGTTTTTGGGAATGATGCTGCTGGTAGTCGCGCCTGGAAAACTCCATGCGCAAACGGGGCCCCCGGCCCAGGCGCTCAGGCAATTGCCTAATGGAAAATTGCTTGGAGACGTGCCGGGTGACCCGCGGGCCACGAATAATTTCCCTACGGCGGGGGTCGTATCGCCGGACGGGCGGTTCGCGGTGCTGCTGCACAGCGGTTTTGGCGCGTATACATCAGGCGAAATGCAGTCGCTGACCGTCTTGAACCTCGAAACGAATGACTTGCGTGATTTTCCGGACGACCGGCTGGGGAAGCGGGCGAAGCAGACGTATTTTCTCGGATTGGCTTTCAGTGTGGACGGCAAGCACGTGTACGCGTCGATGGCGTCGCTGACCGACCCGATGGGAAAAGAGAAGGGAAGCACGGGAAATGGAATCGCAGTTTACAGCTTTGATAATGGAATGGTAACGCCGGAACGATTTTTGCCGCTCGCGCCACGCGAGAAATTACCACAGAGGAAAGTCCGGCGCGGGGAGTTCCAGGAAGTGACCTACCCGGCGGGATTGAGCGTGGGGATGAGCGGAGGAGAGGAGCGCATCCTGGTGGCATCGAACGGCTCGGACGAGGCTATCCTGGTAAACAGTGCCGATGGAACAGTTGTGCATCGCTTTAATCTTTCCACGTATAAGCGCATACCGGGAGCACTGCCGTATACCGCGGCGATGACGCGTGACGGACGGCGGGGATATGTTTCGCTGTGGAATGCGTCGGCGGTGGCGGAACTTGATCTCGTGAAGGGCACGGTGCTGCGATTTATTTCGCTGCGTAAGCCCGCTGCGCCGCTTGCCGGCGGATCGCACCCGACCGCATTGCTGCTCAATCACGACGATTCACGCCTGTTTGTGGCGCTGACGAACCGCGACGAGATCGATGCGCTGGATACAAAGACGGGGAAGGTTGTATACACGCTCTCCACGAAATTGCCGGGACAAAAATATGGCGGGAGCGATCCCGAGAGCCTGGCGCTCTCCCCCGACGGGAATACGCTATTTTCGGCGGACGCGATTTCCGACACCGTGGGCGTGTTCGATTTAAGCCAGCCGAGCGGCGGCAATCGGGAGCGGGCAACAGGATTTATTCCTACGGAGTTTTATCCGACCGTGGTACTTGCCACGTCGAACGATCTGCTGGTCGGCACCGCGAAAGGCCGCGGTTCAGGGCCGAATCCTGCGGCCACAAAAACGAAACCCAACGAGGAGCCGCAATATCTGTATAACCCCGCGATGACGCATGGATCGCTGGCGAGGACTCACTTCGCAGACATTCAAGGGAAACTTGCGGAGTGGACTGGGCAAGCGGTAACCATGAACGCCACGCAGGGGAATGTGGACAAAGTTCCTTTCGCAACCGGCGAGAACAAGATCAAGCACGTGATTTACATCATCAAGGAAAACCGCACGTACGACCAAATTCTTGGGGACCTGGGCGCGGGAGACGGCGACGCCTCCCTGGCGATGTACGGCGAAGAGATTACGCCGAACCAGCACAAGATGGCGCGGCAGTTTGGCGTGCTGGACAATTTCTACGACAGCGGCGACGTCTCGGGCGATGGGCATGTGTGGTCCACTTCGGCTTCGATTTCCGACTACGTGGAAAAGACCTGGCCCGTCGGGTATCGCGGCCGCGAGCACACGTATGACTCCGAAGGCCAGCTGCTGGGCGGCGTTTCCGCGGAAGACGATCTTCCCGACGCAGGCGAACCGACGGGCGGGTATCTCTGGAAAAATTTTGCGAACCACGGAGTTTCCTACCGGCATTATGGCGAATACATCGTTTCACGCTGGTGCAATCGAGAAGAGAAAGGCAAGTCGCCATCTGGCGGGCCACCAGAGGTTGCCGGGGTGCCCTGCGCGAGGGCAGTCGTCAAGAAAGGCGAGCCGCTCGAGAAAAACGTGGGCGACCCGCATGGCGGGCCAAGTCCGTATCCATGGGACATTCCCGTGCTTGCCAAAAACATCGCTTCGCAAGCGGAGCTGCGCGGGCATTTTGATCCCCGGTATCCGGATTTTGAAGTGAATTATCCGGATCAACTGAGAGTGGATGAATTTCTGAACGAGTTCAATGCGTTCGCTGCTGCACGCAAAGACGCCGGAAAGGATGCCATGCCGCAATTCATCCTGCTGCGGCTGCCGAACGATCACACGGCGGGAGGAAAGAAGGGCCACCCGAGGCCGGCGGCTTCGGTGGCGGACAACGATCTGGCGGTCGGCCGGGTGGCGGAAGCCATTTCAAATAGCGCGTACTGGGATGACACGGCCATCTTGGTTCTTGAGGATGATGCGCAGGACGGGCCGGACCATGTGGACTCGCACCGCAGCATCGCCCTGGTGATCAGCAAATATGCGCCGCGCCCGGAATCGCAAGACGGGAAGAGCGGCGTTTTTGTGGATCATCATTTTTATACGACGGTGAACATGGTCCGCACGATCGAGGCTTTGCTTGGCGCGCCGCCGATGAACGCCAATGATTCCCGCGCGGCGATCATGGCCCCGCTCTTCAGCGGCCCAGGAACACAACCGGCCTTTCTCGCCGATTACCGCAACCGCGACAACGGGCTGCTCTACGAAACGAATACCAAGGAGTGGAAGCAGGGGAAAAATCTCGATTTCAATCACGCCGACGCAGCCGACAACACGGTGCTGAACAAGTTCCTCTGGGAGGACCGCATGGGTGATGCACCCATGCCCACGCCACAACACGGTGTCTTCCCCCCGCCTGACAAAAGCGCGAGTGCGCGCGAAATGGGCAATAGGAAGTAAGAGAAGCTACAAGAGAAAAAGGAAACGCCCGGGGATTGGCCCGGGCGTTTCCTCCTCAGGAAGAGGCGGCAGAAAGCCGCCACTACAGTTAGTGAAAAGCAAATCCTGACGTACCACGTGAACTCGATGAGTTTTTGTGTTTGCCAGGTTCTTTTGTTTAAGATATGTGCTTATTTCTCACTCACATAGACTACGTTGTTTCAGTAGATGTCGTACTGCTCCCAGTGCAGGGTGGCGTCGGACTGGATGATGATGTGTTTGTGCGAGTTCTGCTCAAGCTCGTCGATCAGGATGGACTCGCGGGTTTTCAGCGCCTTGGCGATTTCCGGGTGCACGCGCAGGGTGAGGTTCGGGCCTTCGTGATCGGTGACGGCCATCTTGCGCGCCTCGGACTGAATTTCGTAGCAAAGCGTGGGGATGGATTTGACCATGCCGGAGCCGGTGCAATACGGGCAAGGCTGGCAGAGCACGCGCTCCAGCGCCTGCTTGGTGCGCTTGCGGGTGATGCAGACCAGGCCGAACTCGTTGAAGGAAAGCGCTTTCGACGGCGCCTTGTCCTGCTCGAGAGCCATCTGCAACGCGCTCAAAACTTTTTCGCGGTTGCGGCGCTCTTCCATGTCAATGAAATCCACCACGATGATGCCGCCCAGGTCGCGCAAGCGGATCTGCCGCACGATTTCCTTCACGGCTTCGAGGTTGGTCTTGACGATGGTGTCTTCGAGTCGGATGGAGCCTTTGCCGACGAACTTGCCCGTGTTGACGTCAATGGCGACGAGTGCTTCGGTGTGGTTGATGACGATGTAGCCGCCGGACTTCAACCAGACCTTGGCGCGGAGAGCCTTGTCGAGCTCGTGCTGGATGCCGAACTCTTCGAAGATGGGCTGCTCCTTGGTGTAGAGCTTCACCTTGTTGACGAGTTTCGGCTGGAAGCGGCTGACGAATTCGACGACCTTGCCGTATTCCTCTTCGTTGTCAATCCAGATGCCGGTGAAATCGTCGCTGACGTAATCGCGGAGAATCCGTTCGACCAGGTTCAGGTCGCGGTGGAGAAGAGCAGGCGCCTTGCGGTCATCGTGCTTGGCCTTGATTTCGTTCCAGGCCTTGCCGAGGAACTCGATGTCGGTGCGGATTTCGTCATCGGTGGCGCCGCCTGCCGCGGTGCGCACGATGAAGCCGCCGGGATAGCTGCCGCGCGCTTCTCCGACCAGACGGCGGAGGCGCGAGCGATTTTCCGCGCTGGCAATCTTGCGCGAAACGCCAATGTGATCAATGGTCGGCATGTAAACCAGGAAGCGGCCGGGAAGAGCGACGTGACTCGTGATGCGCGCGCCCTTCTTGCCGAGAGGTTCCTTGGCGATTTGCACGACGACGTCCTGCCCCGCCTTCAGCATTTCGGAAATCAGCTGAGGCCGGCGAGAAGGAGCGTGGCCGCTGTGATGCCCGCGATGCGGGCCGTGGCCGCCGCGACGCTCGAAGCGTCCCCGGCCGCGATCAGGACCACGATCCGGGCCACGATCAGGACCGCGATCCGGGCCACGGTCCGGGCCCCGATCACCGCCCCGATCACGGTCGCCGCCGCGATGGGGACGATCGGAGCGCCCATCGGGGCGTCCGCCGCGTCCGCGGAAACCGCCGCGATCGCCGCCGCGGTCGCGTCCGCCGCGCTGCGGGCGCTGGAACCGGGAACGCGGATTGGTGCCAATACGGGCAAAATCTTCGCGTGGCGCGCTCGGATTGCGCGGGCTGCGGGTTTCCCCGGGCAAAAGCACGGTGTCTTCCTCAACAACGGCTTCGACGGCTGTGCCGTCGGCCGCAGTGGCGGAAAGCGTTTCCGCCGCCACGTGTTCGATGGCTTCGTCGTGGGCCAGGTCAGCGCGCTCGGCTTCGGTCAACTCCGCGCGGTCTTCTGGCGCGTGCGCTTCCTCGCCTGCTTCGGCATGAGGTTCCGCGTGGCCTGATTCCGCGGCGAACTGCGCTTCGTTCGCTTCCTCTTCCGCGTCTTCGCGGTCTTCACGAGCTTCCTGTTCTTCCTCGGATTCTTCTTCGTGGTGCCCGTGTTCCTCGTGCTCGGCGATTTTGTGCGCTTCATGGAGGGCTTCGGCTTCGTCCTCGTCAAAATCCGCGCCACCCACGAGCGAGTCGGCTTCGGCGCGCGCCTGGGTTTCTTCGTGCTTGGCTTCCACCAGGCGGGCGGAGAGAGAGACAGCCTCCTCGTCGCTGAGGCCGGCAGCGCCGTCGCGAACCGGTCCGGCTGGAGTCTGTTCTGCGTGCTGCTGCGCAGCCGAAGCCAGGGCTTCCTCAGCGGCTTCCGCGGCGTGCTCTTCCGTGGCAGATTCTCCAGTGGCTGCATCGGCTTCCGATTCCGTATCGGCTAGAACCCAGTGCGGCAAGCTGCCGGAGAAGCGCCGGGGTGTTCCGGTTCCAGGTTGCAGGCCGACCGCGGGACGCGAGGGGGTCTGCTCATAATCGGGCTGGCGTTCATCGGGTTCGTGATCGCCCAGCGGTTCAACCGGCGTGGGCACGGGGCGGGCGCGATACTTGGCGAGGGATTCGCCCGGCAGAACGATGTCGTCCTCGTGCTTTTCCGCAGGAGCGCTGGGGCCGCGATCGTTCGCGGGGCGATTGTCAAATCCCCCGCGATTTTCGCGAGCACCCTGCGGAGAGGCATATTTCGATGGCGGCAAATTTCGGCCGCCGCCCTGCCCGTGCGGACGCCGATCCCGGTCGCCGCCACCACCGCTGCTGCTTCCGCCGCGACGCCGTCCGAAACGGCCGCGGCGCCCGCCGCGCCCGCGATCCCGGTCGCCGCCGCGATCTCCGCCGCGGTCACCGCTGCGATCATTCCCTTGCGGGCGATCATTGCCGATGCGCGGAGGATAGCTGCGGGTCGGGTTGTAGCTGGGTGCGAAATTCTGAGGCGCGGAAGCGTTCGACTCCGGCTGGCGCTCGTCGAGATCGCTGCCTTCGGTAGCCTGGCCTTCGGGGGCAACATCCCCCTCTTGCTGCTCGGTGGTGCCGTGAAATTCTTCCGACAAACCGTGATTGTGGCCGTGGCCATATTCCTCGCGCGGCTCGTCCAGAGAGATCGTTTCTTCATGGACAACACGCGTCGAGAGAGTCTCTCCCGGCAGCGGTTCGATGAGCGCGCCGCCCGAGGCGGCGGCAATCGCGGGCGCCGGGGCGTCACCGTGGGAATGGCCGTGGTCGTAGTCTTCGAGGTTTTCGAAAACGTCGCTGACGTAGAGGAACGCGTCGCCATCCAGGCCGATGTCGACGAAAGCCGACTGCATGCCCGGAAGAACGCGCGTTACTTTTCCCTTATAGATGCTGCCGACAAGCGCGAACTCTTTTTCGCGCTCAATGTAAATCTCGACTAGCTGGCCTTCTTCCAAAATCGCGACTCTCCGCTCGTGGGAGGACGCGCTGATAACCAATTCTTTCGACATGAAAACTCCTTGGGATGCACCGCCGCGGGACCCTCATTGACAGAGGTCCAGGGCAAGGCGCCGCCCCGGTGTGTACCGGGACACGCTGGCGACAACAGTATTGTTGCGGCATTGCGTTCGAAGCCGGAGGGGGAAGCCGGGTTGCGGCTTTCGTTTTGCGAAAACCTCATGCTATCGAGGCTGGGCCGTTGCCGGGAAGCTCCCGGGGTAACGGCGGACGATGCTATCCTCACTCGTAAATTCCTTCTTGAACAACAAGCGGGCCGAACTTTGATCGGTCCGCGGGTCCGGCGCAAACTTCCTGAAGCAGGTCGCGCTCGGAACTGGCGAATGGCTAGTTAACGAATCGGCGCAGCCGGACATTCATTACCAGGCCTATCGCCAGGAAAACAAACAGCGTGGCGGATCCTCCATAGGACATCAGGGGTAACGGAATGCCGGTAACCGGCATGGCCCCGATGACCATGGCCACATTTACCAAAACGTGAAAGCCAAGCGCTGCTGTGACTCCCATGACCAGAAACATTCCCGCGCGATCTTTGGCGCGCTGAGCGTTCTGGACTAGTCGTAACAATAGCGCCATGTACAGCCCGAGAGCAAGCAGCACGCCTTTGAATCCCTGTTCTTCCGCCCAAGCCGACATGATGAAGTCGGAATACCGGACCGGAATGTACCCAAGTTGATTCTGGCTGCCGTTGCCGAAGCCCTTCCCCCAGAAGCCGCCCGAGCCCACGGCGATCTTGGACTGCAAGACCTGATAGCCGGAACCCTTCGCGTCTTCTTCGGGATGCAAAAACGAAGTGACCCTTTCCTTCTGGTACGGTTTCAAGAAATGCCACCCGACGGGCAGCATCAAGACGCCGATTAGGATAATCACCGCGGCATGTCTCCATTGCAGCCCGGCCAGAAATGCGCCAACGATCAGCATCGGCATCAAAACGAGGGCGGTGCCGAGATCAGGCTGTTTCAGAATTAAGACCAGCGGTATTCCTACCAGGAGCCCTGCCTTGATCAAATCCTGCAGGGAAAGCTCATCGGTACGCACCTCTGCGAAGAAGCGCGCCAATACGATGATTATAATCAATTTGACCAATTCTGACACCTGGAGAAATTCGCCGAGGACAGGAATCCAGCGCTTGGCGCCAAAGCGCGTGTGCCCGACCAGCAAAACGGCAACAAGTGCCGATATACCAACAATATAGAGCACCGGCGCTTGGTCCATGATCAGGTGATAGTCAATCCGCGAGAGAACGAACATCAGCACGAACCCGATCACCAGCCAGCGGATTTGCTTGGTGTGCATGCCAACCAGCGCGCTGCCGTGCGTGGCGGAATAGATTTCAACAACGCCCAGAGCACAGATGGCCGCGATGATGGCCAGCAGCCACCAGTCGTAATCGCGTGTTCCGGTTGTTTCGTTCATCGTGTTTCTGTCTCGAACACTTTTAAAACATCCTGACTCTATTCGGGCCTCGGTTTTTTTCCGGACGCAGGCTCAATCACGGCGGCCGCTTGTTCCGGCTTGCTTGCGGGCCTGGACTGCTCGGCAACGTGCGCTCCTGAATCCCCGTCGAGATCGTAGCGCTTGAATTCCACCGTCGTTTGCCCCTGGCCCTTCTTCGCTTTCTTGTCGTAGTAAGCCTTGATGATATCGCGGGCGATCGGGCCGGAAGCCGAAGCTCCGTGGCCGCCTTCTTCGACAAGCACGGTCACGACAATTTCGGGATCCCGACGCGGAGCGTAGCCAACAAACCAGGCGTTGTTGTTGAATTTCTTTTCGCCCTTGCCAAAGCGGCTCTTTGCGTCCGCGCCAATGACTTGCGCGGTCCCGGACTTACCGCAGAATTCGATGCCTTGCAGTTTGATCGCCGCGCCGGTGCCGCCGCCCTCGTTGACCACCCCGTACATGCCCTGGGTCACTTTTTCCACCGTCGAATCGGAGATGCTCACGCGACGATCGCCGATGTTTTGTGCATCTTTGAGCAGATGGGGTTGCTTGAAGTCGCCGCCGGATGCGAGGCCGCCGATCATCGAAGCGATCTGCATGGGAGTTACGGTCACAGCGCCCTGCCCGATCGAAACAGAAATCGTTTCGCCCGGATACCACTTGCGGTGAAACACGCGCTGCACCCATTCTTCCGATGGCACCAGCCCGGATTCTTCGGAGGGCAGATCAATTCCGGTTTTTGCGCCCAGGCCGAGCAACTTTGCGTACTTTGCAATGCGGTCAATGCCCATGCGCATGCCGATGTTGTAGAAGAAAACGTCGCAGGAATGGACGATGGCGTTGTGGACGTCCATCACGCCGTGCCCGGCTTTGCCGTAGACCCAGCACTTGAACTGGCGGCCATAGAACGTCGCGTACCCGGGGCAAAATGCCGTAAAGTTCTCCGGCGGCACTTTTTCTTCGAGCATCGCCGTGGCCATCACGATCTTGAACACCGATCCCGGCGCGAGTTGCGCCTGCGTCACGCGGTTCAGCAGCGGACGGTCAGGGTCCGTGTTCAGCCGTAGCCATTCTTCTTTCGAAACGCGAATCGCGAAATCATTGGGATCCGGCGCCGGGCGGCTGACAAACGCGAGGATTTCCCCTGTGCTCGGGTCCAGCGCCACCACGGCGCCTTTCTTGCCGGCGAGAGCTTCCTCGGCAATCTGCTGCAAATCATAGTCAATCGTCAGCTGAATCTGCTTGCCGGGAATGGCCTCCTGCTGCGAAAGGCGGCCCATTTCCTTGCCGATGCTGTTGACGATCACGCGACGCATGCCGTCCGTGCCAACCAGCATATCGTTGTACTGGCGCTCCAGGCCGGACTTCCCCGCGACGTCTCCCGGACGATATTTTCCGTTGCTTGCTTCGATCTGTTGCTCGCTGACTTCGCCGACATACCCGCTGGCGTGGGACATGAAACCGCCGGGAAGATAGCGCCGGCGGTGCACCATGAGCATCTCAAGAAGTGGAATATCGGCGCGATGCGATTCGATGAATGCCACGTCGCCTTGCGTGGCTTCGGGCTTGATGACGATGGGCTGGAATTTGGGGAGCGCGCCAGTGTTATTCAACTGGTCCTTCAAATCGTCCAGCGAAAGACCCAGGCCGTCGGCAATCGCGGGCAGATTCTTCTCCACCGCGGCCAAGTCGTCGCGGAGCAGCAGGACGCTGAAGGAAGGATAATTATCCACGAGCACGCGCCCGTCGCGATCGAGCATGCGTCCGCGCGGCGCGATGATGGGAATGGAACGCACGCGATTGCGCTCCGCCATCGCCCCGTACTTGTCCGAATCAATGACCTGGAGTTTCCAGAAACCCAGCAGCAGAAGCGTGATCATGCCCACAATCACGTAGGAGGAGGCGGCCAGCCTTTCTTGCGGCAGTCGATTATCGTTGCGAAACCAGTACGACACGCGAAACCCGCGCGCGAGCAAATATATTTCTCAGGACTGAGCGGCGTCCGCTCGCGCAAATTCTTTTACTAAAGCGTTGAAGTGCGAACTCTCCGGTCGGCGAGGCTCAAAAAAGGCTCCAGTCCGCCTGTCGAAGCTCCCGAAATCGTCGCTCGGCCGCTGAAACCGTCTCATTTCAGAAGCCTTTCCCAAAGTAGCACCCGCAAGTGGGGCACGCAACTCGTCCTGAAGTACAGGTAGCGGGCTGATTACTGGGTTTCTGGACGCAAGTGTGGCCCCGAGGAGCCGACGGGAAAGCGCCCGAAGTTCAGACCAGAAAGAGAAACGAGGGTCCTTCAGTCGAGGATTTTCATTCGATTCGCCTGGAAACACCCCAGGGGCTTGCCTTCCGAAGGCTGCCCCTTTCGTATAAATTAAACTCATCAAGATGACGCGGTGCTTTTCATTTTCTTTGATGGCGCGGAGTCCTTTACACTTTCTGTTTCTCTATGTGGCCTCATTCGAATAAGCCGTTGCGACTTGCGCTCATCGGGATGTCCGGCGGCGGAAAGTCCTATTGGACCACGCGCATTGCCGCGGCAGGTTATCCCAGGGTCTCCTGCGACACTCAGATTGAAGACCGGTTGAAGTCCGTGCTCAGCGCCGGCGGCTACAGCGGCATCAACGGCGTGGCTGCGTGGATGGGCTGGCCGCACCTCCCCACATACGCCGAGCGCGAAGCGGCGTATCTCGCCGAGGAGATCGCGGTGCTCGAGGAAGTTTTGACCGGCCTTGAAAACAAACCCGAGCAGGATCTGGTGCTCGATACGACCGGCAGCGTGATTTACGCGGGAAATCGCCTGCTCCATCGCCTGCGCCAGCAAATGCTGGTGGTTTATCTCGCGGCCTCGCGCGATGAGCAGCAGTTGCTGATCGAACGTTACCTGGAGGACCCGAAGCCGGTGCTGTGGCGCGACGCGTTTCAGGCCCGCGCGGGAGAACACCCGGAGGAAACTGTTGCCCGCTGCTACCCGACATTGATTGGCGCGCGCCGACGGAGTTACGAAGCGCTCGCGCATTGCTCGATATCGGTCTCTGATTTGCGTGAACCGATCTGGCCCGAAGCAGCGGACAAAAAACGGGCGGGCGCTGGTTTTCTTGAACTGGTCCGGCGACAAATCGAGCGCGCGGGCAAAACCAGAAAGGCGGAACCCGGCGCATGAGATATCGAAGCACGGGGGGAAGAGCGCCGCTGACGTCACTCCGGGGAGCGGTGCTGCGGGGACTTGCACCCGACGGCGGGTTATACATGCCTGTCGAGATCGCGCGACATACGCCCGAAGAACTGGAAGAGTTCCGCCGGCTTCCGTTCACGGAAGTCTGCTTCCGCGTGGTGCGCCCCTTCGCGACGCCGGACGTGCCGGAAGAAATGTTGTGGCAGATCGTGGCGGAGGCCATCAATTTTCCGGTGAAGCTGGTTTCGCTTTCGCCTGCGCTGCACGTACTGGAGTTGTTTCACGGCCCCACGCTGGCTTTCAAGGATTTTGGCGCGCGGTTCCTGGCGCGCCTGATGGGATATTTTGTGCGCGGCGAATCGCGCACGCTGACCGTGCTGGTGGCGACATCGGGTGACACGGGAAGCGCCGTGGCTCACGGATTTCTGCGCGTCGCGGGAATCCGCGTGGTGATTCTTTATCCCTCGAAGCGCATCAGCGAGGCGCAGGAGAAGCAGTTCACAACACTCGGCGAAAACATCACTGCACTTGAAGTTTCCGGCACGTTCGACGATTGCCAGCGGCTGGTGAAGCAGGCGTTTGCGGACGAAGCGCTGAACCAACGCGCGTTTCTGACTTCGGCGAATTCGATCAATGTCGGCCGCCTGCTGCCGCAGATGTTTTATCACGTGGCGGCGTACCGGCAGTTGCCGGTGGCCTCCGTTCCGCTGATTGTCTCCGTGCCAAGCGGGAATTTCGGCAACCTGACGGCGGGAATTTTCGCCAAACGCATCGGCCTGCCAGTGGCGCGATTTATAGCCGCCACGAATGCCAACGACGCAGTGCCGGAATATTTGCGAAGCGGAGAGTATCATCCGCGGCCGGCCGTCGCCACCTATTCAAACGCGATGGACGTAGGCAATCCCAATAATTTTCCGCGGCTGCTCGATTTATGCCGCAATCGCCTGGAAAACGTGCGCAAGGAAATCTGGGGACACCGCGCCACCGACGCGGAGACGCTGAACCAGATGAGTGCGGTCTGGGATCGCTACCGGTATATTTCCGACCCGCACACGGCCGTCGGGCTGCTGGCCTGGGAAGCCTATCGCAAGGAGCATCCGGAGCCGTCACAGGGCCTGGTGCTGGCCACGGCGCATCCCGCGAAATTCGCGGAAATCGTCGAGAAGGGAATTGGCGTCGGGCCGCCACTGCCTTCGCGCCTCGCGGAATACCTCGAGCGCCCCAAACTCTCGCTGCCCGTCAGCAGCAATTACGAAGACTTCAAGCAGTTCCTGCTGGCGCACTGACGACCGGGAGCCAATTCGCTGCTATCGGACCCCAGTCGAAGCTGAAAGTGCCGGGGCAGATTGGGCTGAGCAGATACGCGAGCTCGCTGCTTTAAGGCTCAAGAGGAGCGGCGGAGGCGATCGAGGCCGACGAAAAGGATGACGCCCAGGACGGCATTGACCAGCGAAGCGATAGCGAGGTGCATGTTGAACCACGCCTCGGGCTCGTTCAGGAGCAGGCGGCGGACGACCGTCAGGATGGACTGGTGCACCACGTAGAAGACGGCCACCAAGGCAAATCGTGCCAGCGGATGCTCAGTGTCCAGGCGCGAACCAATTGAGGAAGCCAGGTAGCCGATCACCGTCTTGGCGATCCCATATTCGCCCAGCGGAACCACCGGCCCGCTCAGGCTGTCCTGCATGAGCCCCATCATCGTGCCCAGCAGCAAGCCTGTCGAAGGATTGCGCCGGCTGAGCCCGAAATAAATGGTGGCGAGGAGCGGGAGATCCAGGATTTCGAGCCGCGGAAGATAAACGGGAAGAATGCGCTGCAGCACCAGGGAAAGAACCGCGATTCCGACCACCGCGCCGGGAAAAAATTTGTGGACTTCGATGTGCGATTCACTGCCGCGGAGTTCGAAAGTGTCGTTCATGGCTTCTCTGCCGCAGGCTTCCCCGACGCAGGTGGAGCGGAATTTCCTGCCGCGGGCTGCGCGCTTTCGCCTCCGGCGTCGTTCTTGAAATTCACAGGTTCCTGGGTCAGCAGCACAATCACTTCTTCCAGCCGGTCGAGCCTCGCGGCGGGCCTCACGCGGATCTGCTTGAAGGGGTTGCCCTGTTTCACATCCAGCACTGTGCCGATCGGCACGTCGCGCGGAAAGATCTTGTCCATTCCGCTCGTGACGATTTTTTCGCCGGCGTTGACCGTTTCCTCGGCCGCGACGTAGCTCATCGAAAGCATCGGTTCGCCCGTGCCTTTTACCGGGCTCTGAACGCGGGAACCCACGATCATCGCCCCTGCGCCGCCCTCTTTGTCGCTGAGCAGCAGGACCTGAGCGGTATCGCGATAGATTTCGATGATTTTGCCGACCGCGCCATCGGGCGTGATCACGGCCATGTTGCGGCGTATGCCATCGCGTTCCCCGCGGTCGATCTCGACGGTGTGGCTCGCGGTGCCGGCGCTGGCGCCGATCACGCGCGCCATGACCATGGGTATTCTTTCGTGGGATTGCCGGAAATTCAGCAGCAGGGCGAGCCGGTCGGCCTCGGCAGCTTTGCTTTGCAATTGCGAAATGGTCAGTTTAAGCTCGCCATTTTCGTTGCGGAGCTCTTCGTTCTGGCGGGTAGTTCCTTGCAGCGCGAAGTAGTGGTCCCACACGCCGCGAACCTTGCCGAATCCCCAGGCGCCGCCTTTTTCAAACGGCGTCACCGCGGTCATGCTCCAGACGCGGATCAGCCGGCCGCGGGAATCGCGCTTTACCTCGACCGCCAGCATCAGCACTTGCGCCAGCAGCACGCCGGCAAGCAGCGCGAGCGATTTGTGTCTGGAAGGAATCCCAACCATGGAAAAGTTCTCAGTAAAAAGTTCTTAGTTTTAACTAAAACCCAAACCTTCATCGAGCATCGGTTTCCGCGGCCGGGAGACGTGCGAAATTCCGACGCTGCAATTTCCAAAGGAAAACTCGCAACTTACAACGATCAACCAAAAACTCTCTCAGTCGATGCAAACCTGGCGCAGCAGTTTGAAATCGCTCAGCATCTTGCCGGTGCCCAGCACCACCGAGGCCAGGGGATCATCGGCGATCGAAACTGGCAAGCCGGTCTCTTCGCGGATGCGCTTGTCCAGATTCTTGAGCAAGGCGCCGCCGCCGGTCAGCACGATGCCGCGGTCGCTGATGTCGGCCGAAAGCTCGGGTGGCGTGCGCTCCAGCGCCACGCGCACCGCGTTTAGAATCGTGGCCACGCATTCGCTGAGGGCTTCGCGGATTTCGCTGTCGTCAATCGTTACGGTGCGCGGCACGCCTTCGATCAGGTTGCGACCTTTCACTTCCATCGTCAGCGGCTTTTCGAGCGGGTACGCCGAGCCGATCTCCATCTTGATCTGTTCCGCGGTGCGCTCGCCGACCAGCAGGTTGTACTTGCGCTTCAGATACTGCATCACCGCTTCATCCATTTCGTTGCCGGCCACGCGAACGGAACGCGAATAAACGATGCCGCTCATGGAAATCACCGCGATGTCGGTGGTGCCGCCGCCAATATCAACGACCATGTTTCCGGACGGCTCTTCAATCGGCAGGCCGGCCCCGATGGCCGCCGCCATGGCCTGCTCGACCAGATAAACCTCGCTGGCGCGCGCGCGATACGCGGAGTCCTGTACCGCGCGTTTTTCCACCGGCGTAATTTCGCTGGGCACGCCGATCACGATGCGCGGATGGACCAGAACGCGGCGGTTGTGCGCCTTCTGGATGAAATACGTGAGCATTTTTTCGGTGACTTTGAAATCGGCGATGACGCCGTCTTTCATCGGCTTGATGGCCACGACATTGCCCGGCGTCCGGCCCAGCATGTCTTTCGCCTCGCGGCCGACGGCGACGACTTCGCCACTAGACTTGTTGATGGCCACGATGGACGGCTCGTTGACGACGATGCCTTTGCCGTGCGCGAACACCAGCGTGTTGGCGGTCCCCAGATCGATTGCCAGGTCGGACGAAAAAAGGCTGAACACCGACCTCAGGTTGTAACCATTCTTGTTCATTACTGCTTTCCCCCTGCGGAGAGGATCCTGCCCGGTAGGATTTCCGCTTACGGCCCCCCACGGTCGAACTATCCATTGTCGCCGGATTCCGCGGCCCACGCAAAACCGCGATCCGGTCTCCCACGCTTACTTTGGTATTACGATCGAAATCTGCTGCTTCGCCGTGCCTCCGCGCCGGTTCGAACCAATCACCACAATGTTGTGCTGGCCGGGTTCAAGCGGCTCGGTGAAATGCCGGAAAGTTCCGTCCGGCGAAATATTTGCCACGGCCTGGCCATTGATGATCAGCGCTGCGCCGGGTTCGGTCTTCCCGATCAGTTCCGCGGAGTGGCCCTGGATTCTGGGCGCTTCGATTTCCAGCATCATTTCCTGGGTCTTGCCCTGGGTGAACAGGCTGAATTTGAACGTTTCGCTGAATTCGCTGGTTTCTTTTTTGGCGTCCGAAGCGCTGACATTCCAGAAATAATCGCCGGGATCGAGTCCTGTAACTTCCGTGCTCGTGCTCGAGACTTTCACTTCTTTCACCAGCCGCGTGAACATGTTGGTCGGGCTGACGCGCAGCGTGTAGGCAATCGCCCCGTCCACGGCCTTCCACTCAAAATGGATGGACGCCGTTCTGGGAGTTTCTGAAATCACCGGCGCCTGGTTCAGCGGAGCAATCAAGCCCGGAGGCGCAAGAATGCTGGATTTCTGCGTCGGGCCTCCCGAGGAAAAGCTGAGTTTTTCAGATGGTGTTAACTCGATTCTTTCCTGACCGCGCTGCACTTGCGCGGAACCGCTCGCCACCACGATTTCATGCTCGTTTTCCTTGGGGTCGTTCTTCACGCTCGCGCGGCTGTTCTGTTTGAGGTATGCGGTGGCGTCTTCGACGCTGACCGCCGCACTGGAATCGGGAGAGGAGAATTTTGAGGTAGCCAGGTCCACGGAACCCACGTTGATGCGCACGGCGGTGTTCGAGTGGTCGCGGGCGACGTTGTTTTCTTCCACGGTCACCAGCGTTTCCGACTTGATGGTGTACTCCGTGCCGTCAGCAAAGGTGATGCGGGCCGCTCCATCGCTTGCGGTCTGGATCAGGTCACCCTTGTCGAGCGGGGTGTGGTAGTTCGCCTCCACCCAGGTCACTGAATTCACTTTTTTCACCTGCACGCGGCCATCGAGGTTCACGAACTTGGCTTGCGTCAGTATGGCCGAGGCATTTCCGGTCTCTGGATCGCCCAGCGCGTTTGAAACTTTTTTGGTGATGATGTTGGTCCATTCCGGTTTCACGGCAAACATTCCGGCGATGAGGATGACCAGTACGAGCACACTGTAAATCATCACGGTTTTGTACGTGACCGCGTGCCAATACACTTCCACGCGGTGGATCTTCGGCCCCTGCGGGGGTGCCGAGGTGGGGCGGCGCGGTTCGATTGGCGTTTGTGTTGTCACTTGAGTTGGTGCTCTGATTGCTCCAATTTCCGAATGTAGCACACCGGTCTGCATGGGGCGGAAGTCCCGCGCGCCCCCGTAGTCAATCTACAAATAGCGGCTCGGACGCTTTCCCTGGGAATCTGTGCCTTTTAGATTACTTTCCGGGGTCTGAAGGGCTGCCACGCTTGAAAAACCGGGGCTTGTCGAGCCGGGAGTCCACGGCAACATCGAAGAACCCGACCATCATTTCCTCGTAGGTCTGCTCGCCCCAGCCGACAGCCGCGCCCGGGTCCGGATTGTGAGGATTGTCTTTGGAATTGTCGAACCAGGCGACGCCCTGGAGCTCCGTGCCGGCCTTGAGCGGCAGAGGCTCGGCGAGGCGATAGCTCATCTGCCAGTGAAAGTGGTAATGAACCCGGAGGAGCGGCTCGACCGATTTGTCTCGACCGATAATGTTGTACTCGAAGCGTTTTCCGCGCAGGTGCATGTGCGGGAAAAAACTGAGTAGTAGCGCATCGTTGGGCAGAGTGCCGCGGGCCTCGACCCGGTAATCGGGCGCACCGGGCGGAATCACGAAGTGGTCGTTGGTCAGTTGCAGCGTGAGTACGCGCTTCTCCGGCGGCTCTTTCGCGAAAATCAGACCGATGCGCGTAAGGTCTTTCGCCGGCCTGCCGTTGGTGGTGTAGTGCATTTGAAAAACCAGGTCGGAGCCGGCGGGGACGAATTTCGCCATGCCCCGCGGCCAATTGTCCGGCGTGCTGCCCGGCGCGTAGACGAGCAGGATGTCCGAGTCGGTCCACATCGCGTCTTTTCTGTCTTCGGCGGAACTGAGCGCCTCGGCGGTGAATGGCTTGCCCACCGGCGCATGCCGCAGCCACGGGGAATCGGGCGGCCGGACATAGACGACGCCGTGATGCACATGTTCCGGCAGGCCGGGCAGTATTTCCGAAGCCTGTACCCAACGCCCTTCCTTGAAATGCGTGGGCAGAATTTCGTACGTGTAATCCACTTCGCCTTCCGCCGGGATGTCCACAGCCTCCGCCATCCTTATTTCCAGGTCCGGCGCGGGAATCGTCCAGCGATCCGCCCATTTCTTTTCGGGCGGCCGATCGGCCGCGCTGCCCGCAGGAGCATTCGCCGCCGCCCACGCTCCGAGCAAAGCGATCTCCCGGTCGGTCAGGGAAGGATCATTTGAAAACCTGCCGATTCCTTTTTCCGCGAACCACGGCGGCATGGTGTGGTTCTCGGCCGCGGCCTGAATCCTGTCCGCGTAACTCCGCGTGCCTTCGTAAGTTTCAAACGCCATCGGAGCAATCCCGCCCGAGCGGTGGCAGACCTGGCAGTGCGCCCCGAGAAGCGGCAAGACGTCCCGGTAAAACGTGGGAGTTTTGCCGGCAACGTCGCCTTGCTGGGCGGCCATTGGGTATCCGGCGAGCAGCGCGATCGCCAGCAGCCGCATCCAGAAAAACTCCTTCACGTGAATCGCCTTAGACAAACGGCCATCCCTTCAGCCTCTCTTGTGCCCCCGGAGGAAAGTAATCTCCCCCGGGCTGAGGCCCTTATTGAATATACGTCGAACCAGGCAATCCTGTTTTCTGACCGAAGGAAAAAAGATGGAGCAGTTGCTGCGTCGGAAACTCCGAAGGGAAAGCACCGGCCGTATAGAGAATCACAGTCTTTTCGTGGGCCTGGCCCCGGATTCAGGTCCGCGGGTCTATGAGAGGAACTGGGCTTGGGATCTGGGATTCATGATCCTCACGCCTGAACTCCTGTCGTATCAAGGTGAGGAATCAGAGTTCAGCTTGGCGCGCGGGGACATTTCCTCAATTTATCTAGGTCCAGGCCCGACCGGATGGTTCACGACCCCATCCGTGTATATCGCCTGGCGGGACCGCCGGCCAAGAGGCCGTATTCAATCTACGCCCGCTGGGTGGGAGCTCCATGGCTCAAATGGCGGTCAAGACGCGCCAATTGGCGGACGACCTTCAGAATTGGCAGGCTCTCCGGCCGCCTTCTTCGAATCCGGTTCTGGTTTCCGCCGGATCAGCCGGGCAAAACTGGGGGGTCCCGGAGTTTGATCAGGTTACTTCCACGTCGCCGCGAGCCCTTGTTCGCGGCCAATATCTTGTCCGCGATTTTTTCTCAATACGCTACTTGCCCTGGGCACGATTGTTGTGTTCGGGTTAGGATTTCCGTTCGTCGACGACCTTTTCGGCTCATCTGATTCTGCAAACCTGCGCCCGTCTTTTGGCGGTCTTTACGTTCTTGCTGTTGTCTGGATTGCCCGTGCCTTGGTGTTCCTGCCCTACTGGCGGACACGTGGAAATCCCAGAGGAGACAAGGCTGCCTCGGCCGCACCACAGACTTCCCCGTAAGTGTCTGCGGCCACTCCGGCCCCGGACCCAATTTCGTTCGCTTCTAGCCGCCAGGAACCTCGTTTCACTACACTCGGTGTTCGATCGCTTTCTCTCGACCGCGCGCGGGTTGACAGGGACGCTGCGGCCAGGCCGGGAAACGTTCGTAAAAACGCATATAATCTGGTGGCATGATCCCTACTTCGTATAAAGCCAAAAAGAAGTTCATGGAGCTTGCCATCGCGGAAGCAAAACGCGCCGGCGACCGCGGCGACTATCCGATTGGCGCGGTCATTACGCGCGTGGTCGGCAAGAGCGAGTCGATCATCGCGAGCGCAGGCAACCGGGTGAAGACTTCGGGATCGAGCATCAAGCACGTCGAACTGGAAATGCTTAAATACGTCTCGAGCGGTTATGGCCGCTACCTTCCCGACTTTGTGCTCTACTCCACGCACGAGCCCTGCGCCATGTGCGCCGGCGCCTGCGTCTGGTCTAAAATTGGCGCCGTGGTTTACGGAGTTTCGCAGGAAGACATTGACGCCTACGGCTCGAAGCACGGCAACGAAGTTTATAAATGGCGAGCGTGCCTGATCTCCTGCCGGTTCGTCTTCGAGAGGGGCAATCACCCGATCCCCGTCGTCGGCGGCTTTCTTCGCAAAGAATGCCAAAAGCTGTTCAGTTACAGGGCCAGGTAGTGCCCCCTCACTCCGGGACGCCGGCAGTTCGATTGGGCTTCCTGGACTCTTTCGGAAGGATCTTCGCCGGACGGACAGGCTTCCGTTTTTTAGCCATTTCGTCCTCCAGGCGATAATCGACGACTTCAACCTCCCGGGGCGTGTCCACTCCGCCAACCAATAATAGACACTTTGCCTCTCCGGACTACCGGATGCAGTCTGGGGGCCGGCCTTCCCGCTAACTTCATTTGTGGGTTTTGGCCGCAATCCTCTATAATCTAAAGTTTGGTCACCACCTCAGGAGACATCTGGAATGGCTGGCGTATTTGACAACCAGAAGACCGGCGTCCGAGTACTGTTCGGCGTCTTCATCGCGATTATCGCACTCAGCATGCTGCTCTACCTCGTGCCCCAGGGCACCAATACCACCGAAGGCGCAACCGATGTGCTGGCCAAAGTGGGCGACCAGACCGTAACGATGGCAGAGGTGCGCCAGCAACTTGACGAAATCCGCCGCCGGAATCCCATCCCCAAGCCGCTCGAAGGCCTCTATGCCAGGAACATCCTGAACCAGCTGGTCTTTCAAAAGGAAGTTGCGTTTGAGGCCATGCGCTTGGGCATTGCCGTCAGCGACCAGGAACGCGCCGACCGCATCAAGCAATACGTGCCCACAGCCTTCAATGGCGACTCGTTTGTGGGCCTGGACGCCTACGCCCGCGAAGTACAGTCCCGGTTCCAGTTGACCGTGCCGGTTTTTGAAGATCTGGTGAAGCAAGGCCTGGTGGAGGAAAAGTTCCGTAAGCTGATCACCGACGGCATCAGCGCCAGCCCGGCGGAAATTCAGGAAGAGTTCAAGCTCCAGAACGAAAAGGTGAAGCTGGATTATGCGCTGATCAAGCCTGAGGATCTTGAGTCCAAGATTGTCCCCTCGGACAGCGACATCAAGGCCTACTACGAACAGAACAAGGCCAAGTTCCAGATTCCGGAAAAACGCGTGGTGCGCTACGCTCTGCTGGACCTGGCCCAGCTCCGCCAGAACACTGTCGTTACAGATGACCAGTTGAAGGTGGTCTACCAGCAGAATATTCAGCAGTATCAGGTGCCCAATCGTGTTCACGCCGAGCACATTTTGCTGATGACCGTGGGCGGCAAGACCGACGCGGAAGTCGCCGAAATCAAGAAGAAGGCCGAAGACATCCTGGCCCAGGCTAAAAAGAAGGGCGCCAACTTCGAGGACCTCGCCAAAAAGTATTCCGAAGATCCGGGCTCGAAAGCCAAGGGCGGCGATCTGGGCTGGCTGGTACAGGGCCAGACCGTGCCGGAGTTCGAAAAGGCGGCGTTCAGCTTGTCGAATGGCGAGATTTCCGACCTGATCAAGACCCAGTATGGTTTTCACATCATTAAAGTCCTGGACAAGGAAACGGCCCACACCAAGACTTTCGACGAAGTGAAAGACGCCATGCGCCCCAATTTCCTGCTCAACAAGGTCGACCAGCAGGCCTCCGCGACCGCCGACCAGATCTCCGCCGATATCCGCCAGTCCAACAAGACCACCCTCGATCAACTGGCGCAGAAGTATCACCTGGCCATCGCCGAGACCCACCCGGTGGGCCCGGGCGAGCCGGTTTTGGAATTGGGCAACGGCCAGGAAGTGAAGGACGAGATTTTCCAGCTCCGCCCGGGCGATCTGAGCCTGCCGCTGCGGACCGACCGCGGTTACCTGGTTCTGTCACTCCAACAGTCCCTGCCGGCGCATCAAGGGACATTGGAAGAGGTGCGGGATAAGGTCGTCACGGCTTTGAAGCAACAGAAGTCCAACGAACTTGCCCGGTCGAAGGCGAATGATTTGGCGACGCGGCTGAAGGCGGGCGAAAAGTTTGCCGCAGCCGCCAAAGCGCTCGGGCTTGACCCCAAAACGAGCGATCTGTTCGCGCGGAACGGTTCGATAGCCAATCTCGGCAGCGGAAAACAGCTGGCCCCGGCCTTCTCCCTGAAAGTCGGACAGGTCGGACCGCCTCTCGGCCTCGGCTCAAACTGGGCGGTCTATCAGGTTGTGGAGCACCAAGAAGCGAATCCCGCCGATTTCGAAAAGCAGAAGAAGGAAATCACCGACAATCTGCTCAAACAGAAGCGCGAACTGGCATTCAGTGCCTTCCAAACCTCGCTCAATGACCGCTTGAAGCAGGAAGGCAAGTTGAAGCTTTACCCGGAGAAAATGGCTGTATTCGGAGACTTTGGCAGCTCCAAAAACTTCCCTATCTCACAGTAAATAAATAAGTTAAACTTTAAGGACACACCCCCTTGCCATGCCGGGTCCCGCTCGGTAACCTAACTTGTCCGAATGAGCTGGTTCTAATGGCGGAGTTTGGTCTGCTCACTCCCTCCAGCTTCCTCGGCATTCCAATTGAGGCCGCAGCATATCCGCCGGCAAAGGTTGAATTCCATGGCAGGACGTAGTTCTCAGTCTCGCAACGACTACCGCTGCAGCATCGAAAAGAACCAGAACGGCAAATACTGCATTCGGATGCGGGTCCAATACCCCCGGCACTCCTGGTCGCTGGGCGTATTCTTCCTGGCCTCCTCGTTTGATCGGGCGATGAAGAAGCTCGGCGAGTCGCTGCACTTCCTGCAGCGCAACGAGGAAAAGCTATGGTTCTGGGGCGTGGACCGCGCCGAAGACATGGCTTTTTCCGCTGAATTCCTGAAGGACGCGGGCTTGCAGATCGATCGCCGCAACGAATTCCCCCGAAAGTCGGCAATTCTATCGCTCGAGCCAGAGCGCGACGCACCCGCCTCCGCGTTGGGCTTCATGCGCCGCGGACTGGCGGAATCTGTGGAGTCCGGCCGGGTCCAGCTCGCCGGCGACTGAGTGAAGCCTCTTCGGCAGGGGACACGCGCTCCCTTTCTGCAGGCCAGTCTGACCACGTTAAGCGCTTCGCCGGCCATCGAATGGCATTCCGGGCGCACTGCTCCTGATCGATCGGCCGCCCGAATTTGCTTTCAGCCCGCGCGCTCCGGGCCTGCTCGAATCCCTGCTTGACTTCGCGTCGTCCCTCGCACATCATCTCCCCAATTTCCGGTCAAAAAGAGCCGGGGCTAATTTTTTTTGCTCTTCTGCCACCCGCCCAGAGCACCCGTTATCCTTGCGCCAGCCAGAGAGCCTGGACAGCAGCCGGTGAAGGGAATCTACCTCAAACCGGGCAGCCGCTATTCTGGCAAGACCAAGCAAGGCAGATCGATGACCGAGGCGGACGCCATCAAGGCCGGGTATCGCCCTTCCCCTAAAGCGATGAATTTTCCCAGTCCGAAATGGGCTCAACTTATTAAAAGGAGAAAGCGAAATGAACAAGACTATCGGCCGCGTCCTCGTGTTGGCTCTCTTACTCGCGCTGGGCGTCGGGATCGTTCTGTCCCAGCCTCGGCCCCAGACCCCAAGCACGACCGCGCCCGCAGCAAAGCCTGCGGCCGCCAAGTTGCTGGATATCAACAGCGCCACAAAAGAACAGTTGGATGCCCTGCCGGGAATCGGCGCGGCCTATTCCAAGAAAATCATGGATGGCCGTCCCTATGCCAAGAAAACCGACCTGGTCAAAAGAAACATCATTCCCCAGGCCACCTACGACAAGATCAAGGACCTGATCATCGCCAAACAGAAGTAACTTTCCCTCGTTCTTCTGCCGGCCCCGACCCGGTCGGGGCCCGCCTTTCCCTCGTGAATCTAGAGCGCGATCACTTCGCCGCGTCCCGGTAGCACCGGCTTCAGCCTATGCTCCATTCCTATCGCACGATCACTTCACCGCGCCCGACCATCTGGTCGTTCAGCCACAGCCGGTATTTGAAGCTCCCCGGCTTCGTTCCGGCGATGGCCGGCCCGCTCAGCAAACGCATGCCTGCAGGCACCTGAAACACGTTCGAGGAAAAAGGGCAGCGGTTGGCGTCGAATTCCACGCGCAGGTTGCCCGCATCGGAAAGCCAGCTGACCTGATCCCCTGGATCGAGAACCACAGCCTGCGGAATCAAGCCAACCAGTACGGGACGTTCAGCCATGCGAAGTGACGCTCCTCTCCTGAGTATTCCAAAGGCACGATAGCACAACCCCCGCGAATGTTCCTACCGCGCGTCACCCTGAACCGCCTCCGAGCCTCTTCCCCCGTGATTCAAGGCGTGGGGCCCGTGTGACCTCTCGTCACACCTGTACTTTAGTCAAGTTGACCCCCGCACCCACGCCCCGTAGACTGAAAGTGTAGTTTTTGGCGCCGAGCTCACTCGACTCTTGCGCGCATCAACCACAATCGCGCGGCCGATCCGCGCAGGAGCTCAAGTTCGATGGCCTCTGTTGCAAGACCCCTGTCTATCCCTCTCCCCAATGGGGCGCGTCTCCACCTGATTTCTCTGGTCCCTTTCGGCCTGATCCACGTCGCTGCGCTGGGCATCTTCTTTTTTCCGTTCAAGTGGTCCTATCTCATCACCGCTTTGGCGCTCTACGAAGTCAGAATGTTCTTCGTCACCGCCGGCTATCACCGTTATTTTTCCCACCGGTCGTTCAAAACCAGCCGCTGGTTTCAGTTCGTCATCGCCTGGATGGCCATGTCTTCCACGCAAAAGGGCGTTCTCTGGTGGGCGGCGCACCATCGCCACCATCACCGCTATTCCGATCTCGAAGAGGATCTGCACTCCCCGACCCTTTTCGGCTTCTGGTGGTCGCACATCGGCTGGATCCTTTCTGACCGCTACAACGACACGCGCTATGACTACATCGGCGACTTCGCCAAGTTCCCGGAGCTCCGCTGGCTGAACAAGTACCACATGGTCCCACCGACCGTTCTGGCAGTCACCTTGTGGCTCATCGGTTCCTGGCCTCTGCTGATATGGGGCTTTTTCCTGAGCACCGTCTTGCTCTGGCACGGCACGTTCACCATCAATTCGCTTTCGCACATTTTCGGCAACCGCCGCTTCCCCACCGCCGACACCAGCAAGAACAACTGGCTCCTCGCCCTCGTCACCCTCGGCGAAGGCTGGCACAACAACCACCACTATTTCATGGCCTCCGCCCGCCAGGGCTTCTACTGGTGGGAGATCGATCTCACCTACTACGGCCTGAAGCTCCTCTCCTGGTTCCGCCTCGTCCGCGAACTCCGCCGCGTCCCCGAGCACGTCCTAGCCGAAGGCCAATCCTTCGACACCTCCGCCGCCCTTCCTCATTCCTCAATGTAGCGCTGGTCTTTTGAAGCCAGCCCGCCGCCCCGATAGGCGGGCCTCATGGATTTTGTAGCGGCCGCCTTCTGCTTGCCCGCCAGATGCGGGCCGGTTTGGGAACGAACCACGGTATGACCCGACTACCCTCCCCCTGTGGTCTTGACATGAATTGAAAATGGTCAGGTTCGTTAGGGGTCGCCTCGCGCGCAACTTCACTCGTTCCCCTAACTTCAGAAAAAAGGGGGGGTGCCACCCGCGCACCGGTCCAACCAATTCCTCCAGAGAGCACTTGCCCCATACTCCTCTCTCATTCGGGGCCGCTCCCCCCTTTCCACCCCTCACGCTCCGCTCTCCAGCCAATTTGTCGGTTGCGCCCCCACCGGCCCCTGCGGGACACTGGTAGTTCTCGATCGATCGGTTGCAAGCGAATCTGTTACGAGGTCAAGAAATGACTAATCCCATCGGTGAACTAAAACCCCCCAACCGCCTGATGATGACCCCGGGCCCTTCCTCCATCGACCCCCGGGTCTATCGCGCGCTGGCTACCCAGCTCGTGGGCCACATGGATCCCTGGTTCCGCGGCTGCATGGACGAGACGCAGACCCTGCTGCGCCAGATTTTCCAGACGGAAAATCGCGTGACGTTCCCGCTCTCGGCTTCAGGCTCGGGTGGCATCGAAGCGGCCGTGCTCAATTCGCTCGAACCCGGCGATGAAGCGATCTGCTGCGTCAATGGAACCTTTTCCGAGCGCATGTACGTGATCGCGCAGCACACGCCCGCGACCGTGCACATTGTGCAGGCTCCCTACGGCAAGCCTGTGGACCCCGAAGATGTGCGCAAGGTGGCCAAGGGCCGCAAAATTAAAATGATCGGGCTCGCCCAGGGTGAGACTTCTTCCGGCGTCCTCACGGAGATCGATCCATTCCGCAAAGTGGCGGATGAATTTGGCTCGCTGCTCGTTGTGGACACCGTCGCATCCCTCGCCGCCGTGCCGCTCCATGTGGACAAGCAGAGAATCGATATTTGCTTTAGCGGCTCGCAAAAGGCGATCAGCGCGCCTCCGGGAATGTCGCCCATCACGGTCAGCCCGCGCGCGGAGGAAGCCTTCCGCAATCGCAAATCAAAGGTCCAAAGCTGGTATTTCGATCTTTCAACAGCCATGAACTATTGGGGCAAGGACCGCCTCTATCATCACACTCCGCCGATCTCGCTGATTTATGCGCTGCGCGAGGCGATGCGTATTGTGCTCGAGGAAGGCCTCGAAGCGCGCTGGGCAAAGCACAAGCTCAACCAGCACGCGCTGATTTCTGGCGTCGAGGCGTTGGACCTGAAGCTGCTGGTCGAAAATCCCAAGGACCGCCTCGCGACCGTCACTGCCGTCATGATCCCGTCCGGCGTCAACGATCTGAAGTTCCGCAACCAGCTTCTCGACGAATTCAACATCGAAATCGCCGGCGGCCTCGGCCCCCTCAAGGACAAGATCTGGCGCCTCGGCCTGATGGGCTACTGCAGCCAGAAGCCGTTCGTGCTGCAACTCCTCGCCGCCATGGAAAAATCGCTCAGCGACCAGGGCCACCGCGTCTCGCCGGGAGCCGGCGTCGGCGCCGCCCTGGGCGTCTACATCAAGGCCGAAACTCCGGCCCTCGCCGCCCACTAAGTGAACCAGTTAAGCGCAGCTTCTTTAGAAGAGACTTACCTAATTCATCTAGAATATTAATCTAGCTGTTAGTTAAGGTTGGCACATGCGCAAGGTGGGACTTTTTGAAGCCAAGCAGAAGCTCTCTGAGCTTGTCGAGCGTGCGGCGCGCGGCGAGCGCATCGGCATCACACGCCGCGGCAAACTCATTGCCTCGATAGGCCCGGTTCCTAGCGAAAAGGCCGACCTGCAAAAAATTTTTGCGGAGTTCGAGATGATCCGGAAGCGCTCGAAAAAGATTCCTGGAGTTACCGTCAAGAGCCTGATCGAAGAAGGACGCATGTGAGCAATTTTGTGCTCGATGCTTCTGTCGGGCTGGCTTGGGCCGTGGATGACCCGGAGCCCGACAGCGCCAGGGCAATTCGCGAGTCGTTCCTCACCGGACGGATAGCTATTGTTCCCTCCCTATGGGTTCTTGAAATCGCCAACGGGCTGGTTATGGCGGAGCGTCGCGGCAAGCTCGACCTAGCGGAGGTCGAACGGGCGCGCGACTTGTATGAGAGCATGATGGCCAATTACATAGAAGTTCAGGCGGATTCTCCGCAAGCTGGCTTCCGGGAAATTCAGGAGATTGCGCGTAAGCACCAACTCGCCGCTTATAACGCGGCCTATTTATTTCTGGCGCTTAGACACCGTCTGCCTCTGGCCACCTTGGACGGCTCGCTTAGAGTCGCCGCCCAGAAGTCAGGTGTCGAAATTCTCGCTTAGCGCGGGACGGAGTTCACCTTCCCAGCGGGCGATGACGGCGCTGGCCAGGCAATTGCCAATGACGTTGACCGACGTCCGCGCCATGTCAATCAGCGCATCCACGCCAAGAATGATAAAGATCGGCTCAGTGGGCAGGTGAAAGGTGGACGCAGTGGCAAGCAGAACCACGGGAACCGCACGCGGCACGCCAGCGATCCCTTTGCTCGTGAGCATCAGCGTGAACACCATCAGGAGCTGCTCCGGCCACGACATGTGCATCCCCGCCGTCTGCGCGACGAAGATGGAAGCGAGCGCAAGGTACAGTGTCGAACCGTCCAGATTAAAGCTGTATCCCGCGGGAATGACAAACGCGACGATTTGCCGCGGCACGCCAAACTCTTCCATTGATTCGATTGCTCTCGGCAGAGCGGCTTCTGAAGTGCTCGTGGCGAAAGCAATTGTCGCAGGCTCCGCCACAAACGTCAGGAAGCGAGCCAGCGGAATCCGAGCGAGCAGCGCCACGGGCAGAAGTACGACGAGCAGAAACGCAAGCAGCGCTCCGTATGCGGTCAGCACCAGCTTCCCGAGCGGCAGGAGCACGCTGATCCCCATGTGCCCCACGGTGTAAGCCATCGCCGCGCCAACCCCAATCGGCGCGTAATACATCACGATGTTCGTGAACTTGAACATCGTCTGCGCCAGCGATTCGGCCAGCGCCAGCATCGGCTGCCGCGTTTTCTCCGGCACCAGGGTCAGAGCAATCCCGAAGAGCACCGCAAACACGGCCACCTGCAAAATCTGATTGTCGCCGACTGCCTTGGCGATGTTTTCCGGGAAAACGTGCAGCAGGAAATCGTCCCACTCGAAAGCCGCGGTGGGCGCGGCCGGCTGGTCCTGAGCCGGCCGAGGCAGATGCACTCCTTCGCCCGCCCGCGTCAGGTTGATCGCGCCAATCCCCAGGAACAACGCGATCGTGGTGATCACCTCGAAATAGATCAGGCTCTTCAGCCCGATTCTCCCGACTTTTTTCAGATCGCCGTGGGCTGCGATCCCCGTCACCAGCGTTCCCAGGATCAACGGCGCCACAATCACTTTGATCAAACGCAGAAAAATATCGCCCAGCACGCGGAGGCGCACCGCAAAATCCGGCCGGTCAATCCCCAATTCGAACCCCAGGAGCATCGCCAGGAAAATCCAGTAAGTCAGCGATCGCCCTCGGACGCCCGCAACGGCCAGCAGAAGCAAGCCAGTCCAGCGGAAGACGAGAAATAATTCGCTACCCGGAAGCACCAGCGCCAGCAGTGCTCCAGCCATGAACAGCCCTAAACCAGCCGCCATTGAAATGAATCCCGCGTTCGACGAACTCTTCGGCAAAGCGCCATCCTGCGAAACGTGGATTGAATCAAGAGCGGCGACATCATAACGTGCCGCCACAGAACGGGAGAAGTTCTTTCGCAAGTCACGTCTTCGACAGCGCCGGGTGAAAACTTGCCGCTGCTATTTGCTGCTGCTATCGTTTTAAAATGCCTGAAATAAGCCACCTTGAATGCTCGCGCTGCCGGGCACAACTTTCCGCGGACAAGCCTCAGACCGTCTGCCCAGAGTGCGCCGGAGCACTCTACGTGCGCTACGATCTCACTCCGCTGCGCGGTGCCGCGGCACGCCAGGAAATCGCCCGAGCCGCCGCGGACTCCCCGTGGACCGGTCTCTGGCGGTATCGCAGCGTTTTGCCCGATGTCGCGCCCGTCACCCTCGGCGAAGGCTGGACGCCGATGCTGCACAGCCGCCGCTATCCCGGTGTGTACGTGAAAGAAGAAGGCGCAAATCCCACGGGAAGCTTCAAAGCGCGCGGTTTGGCGCTCGGAGTGAGCATGGCGCGCCACTACGGCTTGAAAAAATTGGCCGTTCCTTCCGCAGGTAATGCCGCCGGCGCACTGGCCGCCTACGCCGCGGCCGCCGGGATCGAGGCCAACATTTTCATGCCCAAGGATGTTCCCTTCGCAAATTACGTGGAAGCCACAATGTACGGCGCAAAAGTTACTCTTGTCGACGGGCTGATTTCCGATTGCGGCCGCATGGTAGCGGAGCAGAAAGAAAAAGAAGGCTGGTTCGATATCTCCACGCTCAAAGAACCCTTCCGCATCGAAGGGAAGAAAACCATGGGCTACGAGCTCGTCGAGCAACTCGGCTGGGCGTATCCGGCGGCCGTCTTCTATCCGACGGGCGGCGGCGTCGGATTGATCGGCATGTGGAAAGCCTTCGGAGAACTCGAGGAACTCGGCTGGGTGAAACCCGGCAAGCGTCCGAAGATGATCGCGGTGCAATCGGCGGGTTGCGCGCCGGTTACCAGGGCGTTTGAAGAAGGTGAAAAAGCCAGCCAGATGTGGACGAACGCTGCGACTTTTGCCTCTGGCCTGCGCGTGCCGAAGCCCTACGGCGATTACATCATGCTGGAGATCCTTCGCGAATCGGGCGGCCTGGCGCTCTCTTTCGCCGACAACCAGATCCTCGCCTCGCTCGAGGATTGGGCGAGGAATGAAGGAATCTTTCTATCTCCTGAAGGCGCCACCGCCACGGTCGCCTATGATCACCTGCTCAAAACCGGCTTCCTCAAGCCTGAAGACCGCGTGGTGCTCTTCAACACCGGCGCGGGACTGAAGTACACCGACGTCACCGCCGAGGCAGTCGGACTGCGCCGGCTCTCGCAGTCGTCGCCGCGGCATTGACACATCGCCCCGGGAATCGGACACTAAAAGCCGGCGTTTTCGCGGCCTTGCTTCCAGAACGCCGCAATGTTTCCGGAAAAAAGAGGATCCCGTGCCTTCTCTCCCCGTTCTAGCGAATACCGGTGCCATGAACCAGTTCATCGGCGCCTTCGAAGTGACTTCGAAGTTGAGCGGCCAAGTCTACGATTGCCGTTTTTCTCATATCTGGAACGCCATCGCCACGCGCCACAGCGACACCATCGACGCAAAGTTTGAGGTGGATGGAGTAGGCCGCATCGTCGGCCTCGCCCACAACGCCTTTGTCGAATTTCGCGAAAAGAGCGGCCGCGACCTGACCGACCGCGAAGCAAGCTTTATCGCCGCGGAATATCTTCGTGAACGCCTGGAAGAGGAAGACGAACGCCTGCTCTACGACGTAGCAAAAGAGGAAGTGCTGCGCCTCATCAAAATGATCGGCATTCAGTAATCACCTGCTTCAGAGAGGGTTATTCTTCCCTCTGTGTGCTCCGGGCACATCCTCTGCGTCTTCTGCTGTGAAATCTTATCCTTCCTGTGAAGTTCTAATCCCCCTTTACCGGGTGTGCCACCGAATAAGCGTCATCCTCCGCACGGAACGCCGCCAGCCGCGGATGGTGCATCCCGTCACGCCTTACAAAATAGATCGCCACCAGCATCAGAAGTGCGCCGAACACCATCACCCCGGTCGCCGCCTGGAGGGCCACCAGCAGGTCCGAGGCATCCGAAATCCGGCCGATCAGCAGCGGCCCCAGCGCTCCCACGATCTGGGTCACAAACATATACACGCCAATGGCCGTGGCGTGCGCCCGCTGCGGCGTCAAATCGTGCAGCACGGCCGTGGTGGGTCCGTGATACCACGACATGAAAAAACTGGCGACAAAAAATCCCGCCAGCACGATCCACTTTTCATCCGATTGAAGAGCCAGCAGCAAGAACGGCGCCGCCACCAGGAATGCCGCCGCAATCACCAGGATGCGCCCGTATGGGAAACGTTTCTGCAAGAGGTCCGCGAAATATCCGCCGGCCAAAGCTCCCATCACCAGCGAAAGCAGCGCAATCACGGCAAGGGAAAGCGCCGCCTCCTTCAGGCTGAAATCCTTATAGCTGGTGGCGTAATCTACGCCCCAGGTCACAAAAGAAACCGTGGAAAATGTGATGCACGTTCCTGCGATCATCATGGCCACATAGGCCGGCACGCTCAACAGGCACACGATAGAAACCACTTCCGAGCGCGGGCGTTTCGGCGGCTCTTTCAGCTTAAACGCCGAAAGACCTGGAATAACACCGATGGCCCCCACAATCAGGAACGCGTATTGCCAACCGTGGCGCTCTCCCATAATCCCGCCGAGTGCCAGTCCGCCCGCGCCGCCCAGCAACATCCCCGAAGCAAAGATCGACTGGGTTAGCGCGCGATGCTCCACAGGAAATGAGTCGGAAATCATGGCCTGGGCCGCTGGCGCGTAGGCTGCCTCACCAATTCCCACAAGGCCGCGGCACAGAAAAAGCATGGCAAAACTCGGCGCCAGTCCGCTGCACATGGATGCCAAGCTCCAGAAGAGCACTCCGGCCGCGATGATGGTGTGCTGGCTGAAACGGTCGGCAAGATATCCAGACGGAATGCTCGCCACCGCGAGAACGATCAGAAGGACCGTCTGCAGCGATCCGAGCTGCGAGTCAGTCACATTAAAATGCTGCCGCAGCAGTGGGAGCAGGGGGTTCAGCACCTGACGGTCGGCAAAGTTGACAAAATTGATCAAAGCCAGTACAGCAAGAAGACGCACTTGCCCGGAATTGAACGGCATGAGGCGTGCCATCATGGATAAAATCAGTTCCCCTGGCGCGTGCGACCTGGTGACCGGCGGTTCGTACACTCTCCCGGAGTTTCCGGGACCGAAAGGGATTATATACCGCGGATGACCCAAGCCAATCGGAACCCTTCGACGAATGACCGTTTGACCACGGTCCTGTCCTACGGCATCCTGCTCCTGCTGGGCTACCTGGTTTTCAGAGTCACCGAACCATTTCTTGTGCCGCTCGCGTGGTCCGCGGTCCTGGCAATTTTCTTCTTCCCTGCATTTTTGTTGCTGAACAAACGCTTCTCCGTTACCACGGCGGCCTTGCTGTCGACCCTTGGCGTCACGCTGGTCTTGATCGTGCCGGTCCTCTTTGTGCTGGTGTTCGCGGCACGTGAGGCGGTCGAAATCACGGCGCGCATCCGCGGCTTGATCAACAATGGCGGCGTTGTCGTGCCGGCCAGCCTCGCCGACGCCATCCGCCATCACCTGCCACAATCCTTCCAGGACCTCGATTTCATGGGTCCCCTTCAGCAAGGCATGGAAAAAGTGGCGTCCTACCTCGCCGGCAGCCTGGCCGGCATGCTGAAAAACCTTCTCGCTTTTCTCGTCGACCTTTTCATACTTTTGTTCGCGTTGTTTTTTGTGTTCCGCGACGGTGAATCGATTCTGCGCGCGCTTCGCCACCTGATTCCGTTCGAGAAATCTCTCCAGGACGAGATGCTCGCCGAATCGCGTGACCTGATCTTCGCCAGTGTTGCCGTCGCTCTGCTCATCGCTGCCATTCAGGGCGTCCTGGGCGGCACAGCCTTTGCCCTCACGCGTCTTCCGGCGCCCGTTTTCATGGGCGTGCTGATCGCTTTTTTTTCGATTGTGCCGGTGGTTGGCTCGGCGCTCATCTGGGTTCCGGCTGCGCTTTGGCTGGGCTTCAACGGCAGCTGGGGAAAGGCCGCGCTGGTGGTGATTATTTGCGGCGGCGTGGCGGGGTTGGCGGACAATCTGGTGCGTCCGCTGCTGCTTCGCAATCGCACCCGCTTGAATGATTTGCTGCTGTTCATCAGCATTTTGGGCGGGCTAGAAGTGTTCGGGCTGCTTGGATTGGTGGCCGGCCCGATCATTGTGGCGGCGGCTTTAGGAGTTTTCCGCGTTTATATGGAGCACCGGGACGAGCTGGACGGAGCGGATGCGTAACTTCTTGCCATCCGCAGGGCCTAAATTCAACGCTTCCGGCTTCGCTGTGTGCTAGAGTACGCGCTCGAATGGCGAAATCTATCGAAATGACTATGAGCAAGCCGAAAGAACTCGGACTGGAGAAACTTCGCTGGCGCTGCGAGCTCTCTCGCATTCCGTTCGAGACCACCGCGCAGGCGCAAAAGCGCGAGGGTTTTATCGGACAAGAGCGCGCCCTGCGGGCCCTGAAAATGGGCGTGGAACTTTCGGCGCCTGGATACAACGTTTTCGTCTGCGGGCTTGCCGGCACCAGCCGCGGCGGCACCATCGCGCAGATGATCGAGGAGCTTCATCCGGCCACCAAGCCTTCCTTGGACCGCTGTTACGTCAATAATTTCAAGATTACCGACCGTCCCCGCCTGCTCGTTCTGCCGCGAGGCTCGGCCAACACATTCAAGAAAGATGTTCAAGCCGGGATCGATTTCCTGCGCCGCCGCATCCCGCAAGTATTCGAAGGCGAACCGTTCCAGCGGCAGAAAGGGCGAATCGTCGAGCGCTTTTCCGTGCGCGAAAAAGAATTGATGGACGATTTCACCCGCCGCATCGCCCGCGACCAGTTTGCCCTCGGCCACATGCAGGTCGGCGCCGTTGCCCTGCCGGAAATTTTTCCGGTTCTCGAGGGCCAGATGGTGCCCATCGAAGATATCTCCAAGATGGTGCACGAGGGAAAGCTGGAGACCGGCGTTGCCGAAGAGATCGAGCGTAAGTACGAACAGTTCCGCCAGGAATTTACGGTCGTTTACCGCAAAACGCTGACCCTCTCCCGGGAATTGGCCAGCGAGCTCAGTTACCTCGAGCAGGAAGCAGCCTCGGTCCTCGTCGATGGTGTCATCGAGGAGTTAAAGGAAAAGTATCCAGGAACTGGCGTGACCGAATACCTCGAAGAAGTGCGCCACCACATCCTCGACAACCTCGGTCCGTTCAAGGAACGCGAAGGGGAAGAAGAGCAAACCCCGGAATCTCCTGAAATCCAGCAGCAGAAATCCCCCGGGCCCGAGCGCGACCCGTTCCGCGTTTACGGCGTGAACGTCATTCTCGCCCACAACTCCGAAGACAATTCGCCGGTCATCTTTGAGACCACGCCCAGCTATGCCAACCTCTTCGGCACCATTCAGCGCGCTTACGACTCGCGGGGCGGCTGGTCCAGCGATTTTATGGACCTTCGCGGCGGTTCGCTGCTTCGCGCCGACGGCGGCTTCCTGATCATGTACGCCATCGAAGCGCTTTCCGAGGCTGGCGTCTGGCGCGCCCTGAAACGCACGCTCAATCACAATCGCCTGGAAATTCAACCGCTCGAAGTTTTCTATCCCTTCACAGCCACGGCGCTCAAGCCCGAGCCGGTGGAAATCAACGTAAAGGTCATTCTGATAGGCGATCGCGACCTGTATGAAGTTCTCTACGAATACGAAGAAGATTTCCAGAAAATCTTCAAGGTCCGTGTGGAGTTCGATGAAGAGATGCCGATGACCGATGGCGTCATCGAGGAATACGCTGGCCGCCTGCGCGCACTGAGCGAAAAGGAAAATCTCTTTCCCTTCGATCGCGGAGCCTTCGCTGCCATTTTGGAATACGGCGTTCGAAGAGCCGGCCGCCGCAACAAAGTGACCGCCCGCTTCGTGGATATCGCCGACCTGGCCCGCGAAGCGCACTATGCCTCCGCCGCCGCCGGAGAAAATGTGGTTCGCGCGGCGCATGTGCGCTCCGCAATCGCCTCCAAGATGGAGCGCCACAATCTGGTGGAAACCCGCATCCGCGAAATGATCGAGGAAAAAACGCTGCTTGTGGACGTTTCGGGCGACTGTGTCGGCCAGGTCAACGGCTTGAGCGTGCTCGAAATCGGTGGATACTCCTTCGGGAAACCTGTCCGAATCACTGCCAGCGCCGCCCTCGGAAAAGCCGGCCTCATCAATATCGAGCGGGAATCGAATCTAAGTGGCAGGTTTCACGACAAGGGCGTGCACATCATCGCCGGCTACTTGCGCAGTTGCTTCGCCAAGGACAAGCCGCTTTCCTTGGCTGCGAGCATTTGCTTTGAACAGTCGTATTCCGGCGTGGATGGCGACAGCGCAAGCTCCACCGAAGTCTACGCGCTGCTCTCCGCACTCTCCGAGCTACCGCTGCGCCAGGACGTTGCCGTAACGGGATCCCTCAATCAAAAAGGCGACATCCAGGCGATCGGCGGGGTGAACGAAAAAATCGAGGGCTTCTTCGACGTCTGCAGCATTCTTGGTTTGACCGGCTCGCAGGGTGTCCTCATTCCCGCCTCGAACGTCGATGACCTGATGCTTCGCGAAGACGTGCTCGACGCCGTCAGCAGCGGAAAATTTCACATCTGGCCGGTGTCGCGCATCGAACAGGGAATTGAACTCCTCACCGGCCGTGCCGCCGGACACCGGAACGGCGACGGCTCCTTCGAAGACAACACCGTCTTTGGCAAGGTTGACCGCCGCCTCGTCGAAATGGCCCGCATGATGAAGGAATTCGACTAGCGATTCCTCTCCCGCTTATTCCTTTGGCGCCTGATATCCCCGCCGGTGATCCACGCGATAGGCAGCTGCCGCGGATTTTCCCCCCGCGCCGGACCGGTCCACCCTCACCTCAATCGAATGCAACGCCCCGTCGGAAGCGGGCAACGCGAACGCCAGGCTGTATTCATGACGCACGATCTCCGCAACCTCTTTGTAGGTCTCCTGAAACGCTTTGCCGTTCATTGGAAAATAAGCGCGCCCGCCGGTAAGCTCCGCGATCGCCTTCAACCGGCGATCCGCAGCCTGAAATTCATCCTGCATCTGCTCGATCTTCACCTTGCTGCCCTGCTTGCCGTTGCGCAGCGGCCCGCTGGTTGAAACGCAGAGGATGCGCACGTCGCCAGTACGCAGCCGTGCCTCGAGCGCCGCCGCCGCGAGCGCCGGAGACGTATCCACTCCGGTCGAAATCAAGACAATCGTTTTCTTCCCCGGGATCTGTTCGAGCCAACCCAGCACGCTCGTCAGGCTGCTCGAAAGGTTCAGGTCGGCGAATCCCAGGTTAAATTGTATGCTGCTGAACGCCGCTTGCGCCGCTCCCTTGTCGGTCGTGAAATCCAGCAGCCCAAGCGGCGCGTCCGCATATCTGGCCACCGCCACGCGATCTCCTTCAGCGAGTCCCTTCATCATCGCGTCGGCCGCAAAGAGATTCGCGTCTTGCAGGAAATAAGCCGCCGGGCCGGCTTCGACAAGCAGCAGCACCTGCCCAGGATCTTCGACGGGCGCAAACTCTGTGATACGTTGTTCCGCGCCGTTGTCGAACACGTGAAAAGCGTCCCGCACGAGACCTTCGACAAACTTCCCCTTATCGTCGGTCACGACCACGCCGACGTTTACTCTCGTGACATTCACCCGGATGGTTTGGCCACTGCTGGCCGCACTTTCCTGAGCATTTCCGCAGCAAGCAAACAGCGCGGATACCAACAGGAACGCCACCATGTGGGAACCGCCGCGGCGCAAGAACATCGGAGGGAACTCCCCAGACAACACGATTCAGAGCCACGCAAAATCGTAGCTGTCAGCCCGGAAACACCAAAGCCCTGTCCCGGCCTGAGTTTCCAGAAGTAAGGTCTCAGTCGGCGGAGCAGGGCCCGGAGTCCGGTTTATTACTTTAACCGGGCGGCGGCGAAATACCGGCCCGGCGAAAGTTCCTCAGGGTTTTGCTGGCGCTGCCGCCGCGGGAGCGGCTGCTGCTGGTGCGCTGCCGGCATCCTTCGGCGTCGACAGATACCCCGTGATCGCATTCTTGCCGACGTCAAACACCACAACCTCATACGGCGCCGTGCGGGCGCTGCCTTTCACGTAAAACTGCACCGGCTCACCCGCAGTCTTGTCCTTCTTCTCGATGGCTTTGTCGTCGACCAGCACCGTCACTGTGTACTTGGATTTCTTCGGGTCCGTCTTGTTGAGCGCCATCTGCACGGGGCCCACGCGCTGCGGCGTCTTGGCTTTTTGCACCGTGAATTCGAAGTAATTCCGGTCCCCGCGCCGCCTCAGCTCTTCCAGATCGTCATGGTTGTGCGCAATCAGTCCGCTCATCACCCCCATGTCCCCGGTGGCGCGATCCAGTTTGGATTTCGTGGCCTCCAGGTCCGTACGGGTGGATTCAATATCTTTCTTGGCGCCCGTGACGTCTGTTGCCACGGCCCCGATCTGGGCTTCGCTTTCTTTCTGCGCTTGCGCAATCTTTTCCGTCAGCTTTTGATCAGAAGCCGTCTGCTGCTTGCGGATCGCTTCCGCCCGGCTCCGGGCGTCCGCGAGTTCCGCCTGCGTCATGCCGATCTTCTGCGAGGTGACGTCCATCCGCCCTTTCAACTCGGCCAGCCGGGTATTGGCTGCATCGAGCTGCGCGGTCAGGATTTTGTTCTGATCCTGGGCTTTGGTCACTTCCTGCTGCAGGTGGGTCTGCGCCGAATAACCCGCATAGGCCATGGCCCCAACTCCGGCAATCAGCACTGCGAACAAGATGGTGATCCACCTTGGCGTTCCGCCGCCCTCGTAGTGGTACGACTCCTGGGGGCTCGGAACATTTGGAGAAATGCTCATTCTTCCTCCTCGGAAAATTTCAATTCGCGTGGAATTCGCTCTTTGGGATTATCCAACGAGATTCCGCCTAAGTCTAATGCCCTTCACCGCGAGTTGGCCACTTTTTTACCGCTCGACGGACCCCGGCGTTCGGGCCACCGCGCGAAGATGGAGGTGTTCAGCCCGCCCCGTGGCGTAAATTCGCCCTTCACCACGCACCACTCGGGCCTGGTCGCTTCGACGATGTCGCGCAGCATTTTGTTGACAGCGTTTTCGTAAAAAATGCCCAGATTGCGGTACGCCAGCAGATACATCTTCAGGGACTTCAGCTCAATACAAGCCTTCCGCGGCTTGTATTGAATGGTGACCGTTCCGTAATCAGGCAGCCCGGTCTTCGGGCAGACGGAAGAGTACTCGGGGAATCGCGTGGTAATGACGTATCCCGGGTATTGATTCGGCCAGGTTTCCAGCTGCGGCAGCTTTGCGGCAATCCCGGCCTGGGCGTGATCATCGGTATAATTCGGCATAGCATCCTCTCGAGAAACTATTGTACCCGCGAAGCTGGTACCTCCGCCCCTTGCCACCCCTTGGCTTCTGTCCTATGCTGTGGGCACTCGGAGGGGAATCCAGCCACTCAGATGAAGTGTCCCATCTGCAAGCAGGAAGGTGCACGCCGGTCGCGCCGCCAAACCAAGGCCGATTACATTCTGAGCGTAATTGGTGTCTACCCCTGGCGTTGTCAGAGTTGCAGAGCCCGTTTCCACTCCCGGCTGATGTCCTGGACGAATTCGCTCCACGCCCATTGCCCGATCTGCGGGAATCTTGCCCTGAAGCGTATTTCGCCTGAACACGTCGACGCGGTGTTCGGATTCGTGTGGCGAAATCTGCGCATTCCGGCGTTTCGCTGCGAACCCTGCCGCCATAAATATTTCTCGGTTTTGCCCAAGCAACAGCATGCGAAGCAGGGAGTTGAACTCTCCTCCCGCGCCTGACAACGGATCGGGTTTCACCCGATCCTGACGTGGCCCTAGAGAGCGCAGTCGACCGACTTCGCCTGCCTGACGAAGCCCCGTTCGTCGGTTAGGACGGCATACCCGCATTTGGGGTCGGTTACATCTTCCAGAAGCAAATCGTAGGCTTTTCCGCTCCTGGAAAGATCGAGCCGCAGCCGCCAGCCCGGTACGATCTCCGCTCCATTCCCGTACAGGGCATGCGCCACCGTCGGAAACTCGGCCGGCGCCCACTTGGTTCCGTTCGATGAGAAATCGCCGATTCCCACGAGCGTGTCCCAATTGGCATAAACGTCGTGTTTCTTCAGGTAGTCCGCTTCCGCGGCGTTGATTGCCTTCACCAGATTGTGCGCAAAACTTCGCCGCTCGCGTTCCCGGTCGGCAACGGCTGGGGATCCCTTCTGCGCCCAACTCACCTGGCAGCTCAGAATCAGGATCAGCAGCAAACCGGTCTTTTGAATTTTTCCATCCATTGCTTTTCCTTTACGGGTTTTCCCCCGGGAAAACGAACCGTGCCTAGTGTAAACGACGTCCCCCGGTTTCACCCAAACACCTGCTCCCTCTGTAGGGGGTCAATTTCCGGTTTGCGCGACTCGGGCAGAATCGCCAGAGATAACGCGAAAGCATTCTTTGGGTAGTCAGCTCAATTGAACTTCTTCAACTTCGGCCAGAGGTCCTGCAGATTCTGATTCAGCCCACGGCAAAACCAGACAGTGAAATGTTCGTCGCGCCGCGAGTAGGGATGCTCCACGCGCCCAGCGGCTTCCACGCTCTGGAAGTGCTCACGGTCGCCCTGACCATCGCTCCCTAGGACGATTACGATGTCACCTGTGTAGTCACGCGGCCCCCAATACCAGTAGTTGTTGTGCATGCTGATCGCTCGCGGGAGGCCGTACCTCGGCCCGAAGAAATCGATCGCCGCTGCTTCCCCCCAGCTGTTAGAGAAGATGGCTGTCCGTCGGCGCTCCTCTGCCGACAGGCCGTTATAGACGCGAGCGACCTGCTGCACCATCTCCTCCCAGCCGAACTCGTCGGCGAAGTATTGCGGCAGCGGACCGTTGTTCTGCCGCTCCGCCACTGGTGGCTCGATGTGTAGCGCCGCCTGGTAGCGGAGGAAGTTCTCTGGCGAAAGGATGGGGCATAAAATTGGCGTCAGCAGCGCACCAACGGCGACGATCACCGCGATGTATGCGGGCCGTCCCCAGGTAAAACGGTGGCTCGTGATCCGCTCAAACCCCACGGCGCCTGCGGCAAAAAGCACAGGGTAGATCGGCGCAACATAATAGTTCTTGCCCTTGAGGACAATGAACAACGTCACCACCACCACGCTGGCCCAGCCGAGCGAGCGATACCGACGGCCTTCGCGCCCGAAAAAAAGCCAGAGCAACCCTCCCGCCCACAGCGGCAAAAGGATGGGATTGATGATGGCTGCCTGGTCGGCGAGGAAGCTCAGAGGGCCCCGGACGATGTCTCGATTGCCCATGCGAATGTTGTGCAGGAGTTGCAGGAAAGGAAAGTCGTGTTCGAGTTGCCACACGAAGTTGGGTAGGGCGATGGCTGCCGCCACCAGCACCCCCAACCCCAACCAGCCGCTCTTGAGAAATCGACGCTCGGGACCGAGAAGGACTCCGACAAGTACACCGGACACAAGAAAAGCGATGGAGTACTTGGTCTCGAGCCCAACCCCTGTGAGCACGCCGAACCAGAACCAGTATCGAGGCTCGCCGCTGTTGATCGCCCGCACCACGCACCACAGGCAGCCCATCCAGAGAAGCGGCTCAAAGGCGTTCATGGTCAGCCAGTGGTGCATGATCAGGTAGATCGGGACCGGGATCACGGCCAATGCGGCCAGAGACTGGGCAAAGCGCCCCCCGCCCATCTCGCGCGCCAACTGTCCCGCCATCCAGACGAGCGCCGCTCCCGCGATGGCCGGCAACAGGCGCAACCCCAGCAATGAATCGCCGAACGCGTGCCGGGCGAACCAGGCGATGAATACATTCGCGGGCGGGTGGTCAACATAGCCCCAGGCAAGGTGCTGAGAGCACGCCAGGTAATACATCTCGTCACGGAAGATACCGTAACGGGTTGCGGTGAGCAGATGGAGCAGAAGTTTGGCCAACGCCAAGTAAAGAACAATTGCAGGGCCCGAGGTGAACCGGCGATGAGGCTTCACCCGTTCCGAGGCAGCAGGCACAACAGCAGAGACCATGGTCACCTCTTTGCCGGCGTGAAGTTCGGAGCCACTATAAGCTATAGGAAAAAGTCAGAGGACAGTTCCCAGTTCCCGGAATCTCAGACTAAACCCGCCTGAGCCCGCTGGGGCGCCGGAGCCAGAATCCCCCCGCGCTGAGCGAACCAGCTTCAGGTAGAAAAGAATCTGTTGAACTCCGTGCTCCGGTCGATGGCTGCCTGCACTCGTCGGGCTAGTTCCGGGCAGATGGCGAGTCGGAAGCCGACCTGCCTTTGTCCCCTGAGGTGGCCTTGTCGGCCTTGTGCTGTGCAGCAAGCCTGCGGCTGGAGTATGATGCCTTTCCCAATCCTGCCCTTCCCACCCCGGGCGGGTACACGGACGGAGGCGGCCATGGATGCACCTGCTCCCTCCCAGGAAGCCGCCCGAGTCGCGGCCCTGGATCGCTACGCGATTCTCGATACCGAACCTGAGCAGACCTTTGATGACCTGGTGACTCTTGCGGCCTACATCTGCAAGACCCCGATCGCCATGCTTTCTCTCGTCGACGAACACCGACAATGGTTCAAATCGAGAGTCGGTGTCCAGATCCGTGAAACTCCAAAAGACACTTCTTTTTGCGCTCATGCCATCCAGCAAGAGGATCTCTTCATCGTTCCCGACACCTTGAAGGACCCCCGCTTCAAGGACAATCCCATGGTCTTGGGTGAGCCCCACATCCGCTTTTATACGGGTGCGCCCATCGTCAATGAAGACGGCTTTGCCCTGGGCACTCTCTGCGTCATTGACCGGCAGCCGCGCGAACTGGACTCCGAACAGAAAGAAGCCTTGTGGGCCTTGAGCCGCCTGGCTCTCGGACAAATGGAACTCCGGCAAAATCTGCAACTCCTCAAGGAAGCCCTCAACGACCGCACCCGCGAAGAGCACGCGCGGGAACAGGAATTGAAACGCCTGGAGGAAAAGCTCGTCCGCGTGCTGGGCCTGAAAATCTAGCTCTGCTTCCCTACGATCGGTAGCCAGAAATAAAAGCGTCCTCAGAATTAGATTGGAACCGGTTCGCTCGCGGAACATCTTCTTTACTCTCTGCCCGCACCGGCCGCGGATTTTTCTGCTGCTTCGGCCACATGGCCGCATAATCTTCCATATGCCAGCCTGGCGCGGCCAACACATCTCCATGGAGACGACTGAATTGAAGAGAGTAATCCGCTTGCTGATATCTGGCTGCCTCCTGGCATGGCCGGTTCATGGCAAGCAGCCGGTCCAGGCGCCCGTCCGGAAAACCTGCGGCTCGGGAATCGTCCTCAAGTTGAGTTCCGCCACCGCCTCGCAGGGCGGCCTTCTGCTCGCCGAAATTTCCGGCGCCAAAACTTCTCAGGAATTCACTGCGGAGTGGGATGGCAGGCCGATCCCTGTCTGGCGCGAGACTCCTTCCTCCGCCCGGCTCCACGCGCTTCTCGGCGTGGACCTGGAAAAGCCACCGGGCCGCTACGAGTGGAAAATCTCCTGGTCGGCCGCAGATGGCAAACCCCTCGCCTGCAGCTTCCCCGTCACCGTACGAGCCGGAATATTTCCCATCGAACGCCTCACGGTCGAAGAGCAGTTTGTCCACCCGGATCCGGAGCAGCAGAAGCGCGTCGAGGAAGACCAGAAAAAAATGAAGGCCATCTACGACACGGTTACGCCCGAGGTATTGTGGAAAGGGAAGTTCGTTCTGCCCTTGAAGGGTGTCAGCACCGGCCGGAATTTCGGCCGCCGCCGCGTCCTGAACGGCGAAGCCCGCTCACCGCACACGGGTGTTGATTTCGCCGCCACCGCCGGTACGCCTGTGTATGCGGCGCAATCCGGCAGAGTCGTCCTCGCTGAGGATCTCTACTATTCCGGGAACACCGTGGTGATCGACCACGGCTACGGGATCTACACGCTTTACGCGCATCTCTCGGAAATCGAGGCGCATACAGGCGATGCCGTTCAAACGTCGGCCGAAATCGGCAAAGTCGGCTCGACCGGCCGGGTCACCGGCCCGCATCTCCACTGGGGTCTCACCATTGACCACGCCCGCGTCAACGCCCTCGAGCTCGTGCAGCGCCTGCCTTGACGCTCCGCAGCCTGTTTGTTACGGCCTGTTCACGCATTTCAAGCCGTTGCTGGGGCATTCTCCTCAGACGGGGTAGCCGATGCAGGCCGGGCAAAGCCAGGAGAATCGGACCGGGCGAAGCGAAGCCGCCCGGGATCCGGGTACCCGTGCTTGACAACGGCGCTTATTAATCATACTTTATGAAATTAGTTCACTATAGTTAAGATGCCTGCACCTTCTCCAACTCGCCGCTCGAGGCACCTGCTCCTGGCTTCGCTTTGCCTGCTTCCCATCCACGCCGTGGTGGCGCAGCAACCGGATTCTTCGCTCGGGACTCCCCCGGTGTCCGACGACACTGCCGCCCCGCAAGCGGACGATCCTCCCCCTACGATGATTCCTCACGGCGAGTGGGATCGCTTATGGCTCTCCGGCCAGGCCAATTTTATTTCCCAATGGCATCCCGCGTTTCATTCGCCCTATCAGGGGAAAAACAGCCTCACTCCCGAAGCGCAGGATGCCAGTTCCCGCGTGTTCACCCTGTATACCGGGTTGCGCGTGACGAAAACGACGGAATTCCTCTGTGATGTCCAGGAAACCGGCGGCCACGGCTTGGCCGAAGCCCTTGGCGTCGCGGGATTCTTCAACCTTGACGTCGTCCGCAACCCCACGCTCAGCAAAGCTCCCTATGTTGCCCGTCTCATGTGGCACCAGATCATTCCCCTCGGCGGCAAGAAAATCGCTTCCGAACGCACCCCTTTTTCACTCTTCCGCGAACTCCCCGAACGCCGCTTGGAGTTCCGTTTCGGAAAAATGGGCCTCGCCGATTTCTTCGATTTCAACACCTATGGCACCGACAGCAACCTGCAGTTCATGAACTGGGCCGTCGACAACAATGGGGCCTACGACTACGCCGCGGATACCCGGGGTTACACTTTTGCGGCTCTGCTGGAATATCACGACAAAAATTACGTCATCCGGTTTGCCGAAGCGCTCATGCCCAAAGTCGCCAACGGGATCCATCTCGATGCGGACGTCGGCCGGGCACACTCGGAAAACATCGAACTCGAACTCCACGGCAAAGTTCTAAAGCACCGCCCCGCGGGCGTCCTCCGCTTGCTCAGCTACGCAAATCACGCCAACATGGGCGACTATCGCGATGCAGTGAATTCCTGGCTGGCGAATCCCACCTCGCCGGTTCCTGAAATCACCAATCATCCTCTCGAGACCACCGTGAAATACGGCTTCGGCGCCAATTTTGAACAACCCCTCGCCGATTGGCTCGGCTTGTTCGGACGTTGGGGATGGAACGAAGGCCGGCACGAATCCTATGCTTACACCGAAGTGGACCAGACCTGGCAGTTTGGCGCGGCCGGCAACGGCGGCCGCTGGGGCCGCAAGTACGACCGTATTGGTCTCGTCTTTGTCACGAATGGTATCAGCCACGACCACGCCCGTTACCTTAGCCTTGGCGGGTTGGGATTTCTGTTGGGTGACGGGAGATTAAATTATTCGCGGGAAAACATTCTGGAAGGTTTTTACACGCTGCATGCCTGGCGTGGGATTTTCCCTGCTCTCGGCCTCGAGTACATGGTCAATCCCGGATACAACGCCGACCGCGGCCCTGTGATTGTTCCCACCCTGCGGCTGCACGTCGAATTCTAGGCAGGCTCGGCTCACCGGAAACCCGCCACCTGTGCCTGGGCTTCGGCAAGCCGTGCCCGGGTCGTGCGCACAATGGTGGCAAAGCGCTTCGTCAATTCCCGGATGCGGTCCGGCTTGTGCAGCAGCATGGACTCCCGCGGGATCAATTCTTTTCCCACGCTGATCGCCGAGACGCCCGCCAGGATATAGTGCGCCGCATTCTGCTGATTCACACCGCCGCCGGCGACGAGGGGGATGTCCGGGAACGGCCTCTTCAGAGTGCGGATGTAGTTATCCGCGCCAACGAGCGAGCATGGAAAAATCTTCACGAAATCCGCGCCTGCTTTCCACGCCGCAAGCACCTCGGTCGGCGTCAGCGCGCCGGAAATCATGATCACCTGGGGATTTTTTGCCACCAGTTCGACGGTTGGCAGGTCCAGCGCGGGGTTACTGATGAATTGTGCCCCCGCATCCACGCACTCCCGGGCTGTCTCGGCGTCGACGACCGTCCCCGCGCCCAGAATCACACCGGCAACCTTGTTCGCCAGTTCCCGAATCACCTCGATTGCACCGGGGACCGTCATGGTCACCTCGATGATCGGTATTCCTCCCTGGGCGATCTCTTCCACGCAGAAACGCGCATCGTCCGCGGACGACGTCCGGATCACCGGCACAATGCCGACCTCTTCTACCCGGGCGCGGAGTTCCTCTTTTTTCATGTCGACTTTGGTCCCCGGGCACCAGCCGCGTGTCCCGCGGTCTGCTGCCGATCCCCCAATTGTCTCTGCATTATAGTCGGGCCCGCGGGAAATTCCACTACGCTGCCCGTAATCGCAACGCGGCGAAGTCAGTGGTAGACTCGTGGCGGGAGCACAATCCGATGGCCAAGAAAAAGAAGTCGACCAGGAAAGCAAAAAAGAAAACGGCACCGCGTAAGAGGAAAAAGCAGGCGAAGAAGGTAAAGCCCCGTCCGAAGCTGGCACTGAAGAAAATCTCCAAAAAGGAAGTCGTGAAGAAACGCCCGCGCGGCAAGGCGGATTCCGCCGAACTCGTCGGTTACCAGCCCAAGGGACTCGGCTCACCGGCTGGTGGCCAATCCGGTGACATCCAGGGCCTCTCCGGCCGAGCTGGAATTGACTCAGAAAGCGTCACGGAACTCCTTGAAGAAGGGCAAGCTTTCGAAGCCGAAGCCGTCGCTGGCGTTGAGAATGCCGCCGATCCCGACGTTTCTGAAGTCGTCACCCATGAAGTTCCCGAAGACGATGTTCCCGGGGAATACGAGGACAAGGACTGACCGCTACTCCGGACACCATGCGGATCGGCATCATTTCCGATACCCACGGCCTGCTCCGCCCTGAAGCACAGCGCGCTTTGCTCGGTGTGCAGCTCATCATTCACGCCGGAGACGTGGGTGCCCCGGAAATTCTCACAGAACTCAAACTCGCAGCGCCCGTGTTTGCCGTGCGCGGCAACGTGGACACCCAACCGTGGGCGCGGGCGCTTCCGCCGACCGTGGTGGTAGAAACCGCAGGGCTCCATCTTTACGTGCTCCACAATCTCCAGGATCTCCGTCTCAAACCGCAAGCCGCCGGTATCGACGTGGTGATCAGCGGCCATACCCACGAGCCCAGGGAACGCCACGAAGCCGGAGTCCTCTACCTGAACCCGGGCAGCGCGGGACCACACCGCTTCCGACTGCCCGTGACCCTGGCCCTGCTGGAGCTTGCCAAGAAGCCCTGGAAGGTGGAATTCGTTGAATTGCTGAGCCCCTGAGGAAAAGCGGTCCGACGGTATTGCCTGGACCGCCAAGGGCCGCACAGGAGGCCTGCCGCCGCTACCCGCGGAGGCGTCCAGACGACATCGTCCTAATCCGAGGCCCGCCAATGATTGGCAGCCATGACGGGAACTGGGACCGGAACTATGTAAATCGCTGATTATATTGACCGTTATTCGCTGCGCAGGGATCGCCAGTGACCGAGTTCTGATTACCCGGCTCTCCTATTTCACCCCAGTTTGGTTGCCCGGAAACCAAATTTCAGACAGTTTTCCGCTCATCCGCCTTTTCCGGGACCTGGAGTTGCGCTCGGTTCCTGTGGCAGCTGCTTTGGCGGAGACGCGGCGGCCCGCTGCCAGAAAAAAATCTGCGAAAACCGAACAGAAGTACTGGCGTACTGGAAGGGTGAGGTGTATTTTAGTACCGCCCAGCTATTGTCCTGGAAACGAGCTGCAGGACAGAATCATCCGCAGAGTCAGCCGCGTCCGAGTTGTTTCCTGAAATCCGCCCGGGGCCTTTGGTTCGGAGCTCGCGCTGGTTTCCCTGGAATAGATTCAAGGTCGCGGTCTCGAGCGGACGGATGTACTCCGCAGCGGGAAGGTCCCCGTGAGTGTTCTACACTTTCGTTATCGCGAGCGCAGGCGCACATTGCGCGTCACTCTCACCCTCCCGGTGATCGCACATGGCGTGAACGATCAGGGCGAGAAATTTTGTGTGCGCTGTGCGACGCGTTCGATCAACAAGCAGGGGGCCCAGCTGGTGATGGATGAACCGCTCGTCGCAGGCCAGGATCTATTGCTGGTGAACGAAAACACCAACCGCTCCACCGAATCCCGCGTCGTCTATGCCAAGAAAGAGCGCGACGGCCATTTCTATGTCGGTGTGGAATTTGTGAACGCCGAAAATAATTTCTGGAAGATGACTTTTCCCCTTCCCGGCGCCCGCCCGCTCAGGCGTCCTCTGGGCTCCAAGGCCATGGCCTGATTCGATTTTTTCCCTTTGCCTCATTTCCTGCTTTTTGTTTTGCCCGTCGGCTTACCCCTTGCGCGTGGTTTTACCGCTGGCCCCCTCAGGATGGTGTCGCGTGTTTTCCGCGGCAGTTTGCCGAGCACCAGTTCGTAGGACTCGCGAAGCAGGCCAGCAACCACATCCGCAGGCAGAGCGTCCGGTGACTCAAGAGCAATCCATTTCGCTCGCGCCAGATACGGCGCCGGCAGAACTCCGGGCCTCTCGGTAAGCTCCGCGAAGTTTTCCGGGTTGACTTTGAGCGAAATCCAGAGCTTCGCGGGCTCGAGCGGCGTCACGGCAAACATCTTGCCGCCTACCTTGAACAGGAGATCATCGCCCCATTGAATCTGCTCTGTCGCGCCGGGAAACGACAGGCAGAGCTTTCTCAACTGGTCGATGTTCATGGAATTTTCGCCTGCTTAGGGGATTCAGTCCGCGGCGTAGCGCCGGAAAAACGAATCCGGCTTCCATGCCGGTTTCCTGGGATCGTTGGCCGTTAAAATCAGCAGGCGGCGGGTGAATTCCTCATACGTCGCCGCGGCCTCCAGGTCCACGGGCTGGTTCACGTCATCGGAAGGCGCGTGGTAACGGTTCGTCAGCCATTCCTTGAAGACCTTCTGTTCCGGTGTGCCCAGTTCGAAGCCCACGTCAACCTTCACCGCCGGCACTCCCTTTTTGATGAAGCTGTACTGGTCGCTGCGGATAAACGCGTTGCGCAGCGGTTCCGGGTCCGCGATGGGCTTTATTCCCATTGTCTGCGCGATCTTCGCGGCGTTCGTGCCGAGGTCTGATTCTTCAATCCCTTCGATCTTCAAAATCTTCAGCGGCACGATCGGCAGAAACATGTCCACGTTGATATCGGCAACGATCGATTTTGCCGGCACCGTTGGATGCGCCGCGAAATATTTCGAGCCCAGCAGGCCTTTTTCTTCCGCGGTCACCAGCAGAAAAACGACCGATCGGCCCAATTTCTCCGGGTGCGCCTTCAGGCTCGCGGCAATGTCCATCACCAGCGCGCTTCCCGAGCCGTCATCCATCGCGCCGTTGTAAATTTTGTCGCCGTTGATGGGCGCGCCAATCCCGATGTGATCAATGTGCGCGGACAGCACCACAAATTCGTTCTCGAGCGCGGGATCCGAACCCGGCAGCTTGCCCACCAGATTCGCGGATTCCACTTTTTTCGACAGCACCGTGGCGTCGGCCTTCAGCGACGTCGCCAGAGCAAAATGCGGCAGCGGTTTGCGCTCCTTGCCGAGCGCCGCAATTTCCGCGAACGTGTGTCCCGATCCCGTAAACAGGCTCTCCGCCGCCGCCGGATTGAATACGACGCCGAGCTGCTGACCGGGAGTTTCGTTGAATTCCGCGCCGGCCAGATCCATCGCCGGGTGATTGCGGTTCAGGGAAATCCGCGACCAGGGAATATCCATCGAAGCCGGGTTCATCACTGCCACGACTCCAATTGCTCCTGCAGCCTTGAGGGATTTCCAGCGCTCACCCGCGGTCTGATAATGCGAAGCCAGCGCCGTTGGGATATCGGAAGGCGAACCCGCGAGATACACGACGATTTTCCCTTTCAGGTCCAAACCCGCCAGTTCGTCCAGATTCTTCTCCGGGATTTTCAAGCCATAGCCGGCGAAGACGAGCGGCGCCGTCACTTGGACGGATTCGTGTGTCGCTCTGGTGCTGAGGAACGCGTCGTCCGCGAAGGAAAGCGGTTTCAGCTCGCCGTTCGCCACCAGCGCCAGCGAAGATTTTGCTTCGTCCAGTTCGTATTGCATGAACGACACCGGCTGGTAGAAGCCGTCGGCGCCGGCGGGCTCAAGGCCCGCTTTCCTGAACTGCTCCACCGCGTAAGCCTGGGCTTTTCGCAATCCTTCGCTGCCGGTGTCGCGCCCTTCGAGCGAATCGTCCGCCAGATATTTCACGTGCGACCACCACGAGTTGCCATCAAAGTGGGAAACGCCGCCTTGCTGCGCAGCCGCAGCGGCGCCAAGCGCGACGAACAGACCAACGGTGCCAATGATTCTCAAAGGATTTTTCAAAGTTTTCACCCCGGGAGCGATTTGGAACGCATCGAGAATAGCAAGGAAGCCCGCAGCGAGTCACGCCGTCGTCAACTTGCGCCTCTGGTCTGAGAAGTAGGACTGAGTCAGTGTGGCTGGATCAGAGTGGCCTGGGCGGAAACGCACTGCCATGTGCCATCGAGCTTGGCCCAGGTATCTACGTATCTTCCGCGCAGCGTGGTCGTCTTGCCGGCTTTGCTCCATCTGCCGCGGAAGATTCCCGTGACCACGGCGAATTCACCGTATGAGTGGATACTCAGATCTTCGCTGGCCAGTTGCTCTGGCGCCGAAGTGTCGTTCTTCACGTAGGTCAGGAACTGATCCCGCGACCGCAGCGTGCCGTCGTAATCCACGTAAACCATGGTCGGCGCGAAGATCTGCGAGAGCGCCGTTGTGTCCTTGGCTTGCTCGGCGCGGTTCCAGAGATTCTCGAGCGCCAGAATCTTGCCTTCATCCTCGCTGTATTGCGGCCTTTCCTCGGCCAGCGCGATCCAGCCAAACACAATTGCAAAGGCGATCGGCACACACCATTTCCGCATGGGAAGCCTCCCGGAAAAATAACCCCGGAACGCATGGTAACCTGGGCGCCAGTTTTGATGGAGTAATGAGGCCGGCGGGGCGGCCCAAAAAGTTAACAGGAACAGTAAACGTCAACGGGTTCGGGACCTGGCGTTCGATCGCGAACAGTTCGGTTTAATTTCCTTTGTCGTAGGGGAAGCCTTTCGCCGCCCAGTCCGTTGCGAAATCCTGGGGGAGGATCAGCACCCGGAGATTCTTGAATCCCAGACCGTCGAGCGCCTTGAAGGCAGGCCGGATGTTCGGGCAGCGCTCCAGAGGGCAGCAACCGCAATAAATCACCAGATTGGTAGAGCGCGGAAGTCCGGCGGCCCACGCCGTCAGTTCTTTCACGCCTTCTTCGCTTCCGGCCGTGCCGTGAAATTGCGCGCCCTTGATGTGGCCCGCGCTAAAGAGCCGCTTGAAACCCACAAAGACGACGGTCGGCGCGGTCTTGGAGTTGCCGAGTTCCTTCTCGAGGTCTGCGGGCTGAACGGTCTGAGCTTCTGTCCACGGACCCGAATCGGCCCGGAGGGGAGCCGGAGAGGTCCGGGCGAGCAAGCAAGCGATTAGAAGCAGGGTAGCGAGGCTCAATGACCACGCGACCAGTCTGGGCGACATTCGCGTAAACCTCCTTGGCAATCAATCTGCCGGCGCAGGAATGGACGGAACCCAATTTCATGGGCGCACGCGCTTACTTCTGGGTGGAAGCGCGGGTGCGTTGCAGCTTGAGCGCCGAAGTGCGCAACGTTTCCGGGACATTTTTGTTCATGCCCAATTTCTTCAAGTCGGCGGGAGTCAGCACCGGCAGCATATGCAGGGTCACGTCCAGCGGGGTCTTGGGATTGTTGAGCAGATTTCTGACGACGACGTAGTTCTTGCGGAAATTGCGGTTGCCCGCAATCTGACGGAGTATTTCATCGGTCAGGTTCGGCATGCCGGCAAACGATTCCACTTCCTGATCGGTCAGGCGCGGCGATTGCAGCACGGAGCGCTGCACCACTTTGTTGGAGTCGCGGATCAGGGTTCGCCGGGCTTCGGAACTCCCCTTCATGGCGAATTGCACGCGCTGCGCGACGGTCATGCGGCCGATCTGCTGAAGCAACGTCTGGCGCCTGCCAGGATCAGGCACCGCTTCGGCGGCCGCGTCGGCGAGGTGCCCATGGTCAACGTGGGTGCTGCGAAAATCCTCCAGGATCTTCTTCTGTTCGGGTGTGACGAATGCGGAATGCTCGAGCGTCAGCGCAAGGTGAGGATTCGCGGTGACGCGGTCCAGTTCCTCGAGCAAGCGCTGCACCAGGGCGGGCGAGAAATAAGGAACCATGGGAAGCAGGCATTCCGGCGGGCAATGCTTGTTGGCGACCATCGCTTCCGCCATTCCCGGGGCGCGCGGGATTTTCTTGGCGACATAGGAAAACAGCGCGGGGACCGCCGTTTCGCGCTTTACCGCATCCAGGAAAACTTCCGATGCGATCGAGAGCATCGCATCCTGGGCGCGCGTGGAGACCACTTCATCAGGGTCATCGGAGAGGACGCATAAAATTTCCGCGCGATCAACGGCGGAGAGATGCGCGCCCGCGGTGCAGACGGCTATTTTTCTTTCGCGCGGCGCTCGGCCGTGCCGCAGATCGTCGAGGACTTCAGGGCTGAGAGTTTCCACCGGATGCCTGCCTCAAATTCTTCCTTGTCAGGATTATTGTACCGGAGGTGCCGGGTGCGCCGACGTGCGGCATTGCTTCGCCGTTCAATTCCAGCAACACTGCGCTCGGGCGGGCCGTGGAGACCACGAACCCGGTTTTGGCGGGGGAATGGCGATTCTCTCCCGGACCGATGGCAGCACCCATGACCACAACGCCCACGGCTTCTATGCGGACATGAGTGACGGCGCCGGCCTGAGCGGAAAGATCCCTAGGGGTTTCCGGCGCGCCGCGCTGGACTTTTGCCAGCAGGGAAGCGTTGCCGGGGGAGGAAAGTGTGGAAGCGGCCGTGTGCCCGGATGAGCGCGGGGCGGGGGTGGCGACGGTTGCCGCCGATTTTGCCGGGGAATGCCTGAGGAATCTCCGCCAGCCGTAGATGCCGCCAAAGATTATCGCGGCGGCCAGAAGCAGAATCCCCAGCACCAGAGCCACGGGAATCCAGAGCGGTGTCGGGGGAATGCGGTCTTCGATTCTGAGCGCGTGCTTCTGCGCCTGCTGGTCCGCGTGCGCGGCGTGCGCCAGGTCGTATTCGGCCAGAAACGATTCCTCATCGAGGCCCAGGTAGTGGGCGATCGAGCGGACGAAGCCGCGGTTGAAGACGCCGCCCGGAAGCTTGTCCCAATCTTCGTTTTCGAGCGCTTCCAGAAAACGAGAGCCGATGCGCGTGGCCTGGGTGATTTCCTCCAGCGGCACCTCGCGCAGTTCCCGTTCGCGTTTTAGGCGTTCTCCGAAATTTCCCCTGGCCATGCCCCTATCCGTAGACTTGAGTCTATCAGTGGCTAGCGACCAGTGGCCAGTGACCGGTGAAGTGTGTGAAGTGTGACTGGAGACGGGTGACCCGTTCGATCAAAAAGACAGTTGCCGCTCAAAGGCGGTAGCGAGTTCAAGACCCAGACTTCAAATCCGGTCCGCGGCATCCCGCGGCTATCGAGGGAAGTCTCACGGCTGTGGTAGTTTGGGAGGGCGGGAGATTCCACATGCGGCGGGATGGCGTTTCGGTGACACTTGCGGTGGGATCGGCGCCGTGGCAGAAGACCTTGGCGTTGAGCTTGCTCCGGGCGGGGATGCTGCGGCGGGTCTTGGGGGCGGGGCCGTATCTGGAGGTTCTAGATCCCAATGGCAGCGGCTCGCTCGATGTGGTGAAGCGATTTCCGATCTACCATGTTGTGAATCGCGTCTTATGGGGAACGTGGAAGCGCCTGCCAAGAAAATGGCGTCCACCGTCCCCGGTGATGCTAACGGTGCTGCTCCAGGAGCAGCTCTGCTCGCCGTGGATACCGCCGTGCGATGTATTTCACGGCTGGATGGGGCAGTCGCTGGCGAGCCTGCCCCTGGCGAAGGCCCAAGGGGCGTCCACGCTGATTGAAAACGCGGGGCGTCATCCGGGTGATTTTCACCGCGCACCCGATGAGGAGTGCGATCGTTTCAACATCAGGAAAAGTGAGCGCAGCCCGCTGCTTCCGATAGCGCTCGTCCGCCGGATGGAACGCGAATACGAACTTTCTGACCGCATCGTGGTGCCTTCAACCGTGGCGCACGGGAGTTTTGCCAAGTTTGGTTATGCCGCCAAGGCGGTGGCGGTTTTTCCGGGAGTGGACGAGCAGTTCTTTTCGCCGCTTTCACAACCCGCGCGCCGAACGAAATTCCGGGTGTGCTTCACGGGGCGAGTAGAGCTCGCCAAGGGAGCGGGCTATCTGTTGCAGGCATGGAAGCAGCTTCGGCTGCCGAACGCAGAACTGGTGCTGGCGGGAGAGATCCGTCCGGAGATGCGGGGGTTGCTGGCAACTTACGCAGACACGAGCGTGCGCATGGCCGGCTTTTTACCGGCGAGCGAGTTGCTGCGGCACTACCGCGAATCGGATCTGTTCGTTTTTCCTTCCGTGAATGAAGGATTGGCGCAGGTGCTGCTGGAAACGATGGCTTCCGGACTGCCCGTGGTGGCCACCGACCTTTCCGGCGCCGGTGATTGCGTAACAGAAGGAGTGGAAGGATTCCTGACTCCGGCGCGGGACGTTCCCCGGATAGCGGAAGCGATCCTGTGGTGTTACGAGCATCGGGAGGAAACCCGGGCCATGGGCCAGGCGGCGCGTGCCAGGATTGAAAGCCAATTTACGCTCTCGCACTACAATCAACGGATGATTGCGCTCTATCGGAGCGTTGCGGGTGGGCCCGCTTGAGGGCAGCCCCCCTTCCGGAGCGAGCCATCTGGAACTTCCGCGAGGGCGCGGCGGATTCGGCAGGATAGTAAGATATTCCGATGCCGATGGACCCTCTTGGCGTGACAGTTCAGATCAGCGCCGCCTCCTACCAGAAGACCCTGGCAGAGAGCCTGCATTCGGCAGGGATGCTGCGACAAGCGATTGATCTGGTTCCCTACCTGGAGATCCGGGAACCGGACGGCGACCGACACCTGGAGAAAGTGAAGGATTTCCCGGCTTACACACTGGCGAAGCGCATCGTGTGGGGGCTGTGGCGCCGGTTGCCCGGAAGGATGCGGCCACGGCCTCCGGCGTCGGCGACGGTGTGGCTTGCCGACCGGCTGGTGGCCAACTGGATTGCTCCGGCAAGAATTTTCCACGGCTGCACAGCCCTGTGCCTTTCCAGTTTGCGCGAGGCCAAGCGACTGGGCGCTATCACCTTGGTGGAACACGCGGCGTCTCATCCGCGCGAGTGGAAGCGGGTGGAGAAGCAGGAGTGCCGGCGATTTGGGGTGAAGAGGCTGGACGGGAGCGGAAACCAGCCGGAACGGCTGCTGCGGCGAATGGAGCAGGAATTTGAAGCGTGCGACCGGATCGTGGTGCCGTCCGGCGTGGCGCAGGAGAGCTTCGCGGGGTATGGCTATGGAAAGAAGACGGTGGTGGTGCCGACAGGAGTTGACGCGGAATTTTTTTCACCCGGGCCAGCGGCCGAGCGGCCGGCGACGTTTCGTGTTTGCTATGTAGGCCGCCTGGAGCTTGCTAAGGGCGTGGGGTATCTGCTCGAAGCGTGGAAGAGACTCGGTCTCGGGCGCGCGGAACTGCTGCTGGTGGGGGAAGTGAAGCCGCAGGTGAAATCGCTTTTGAAGCAGTATCGGGATTCCGGGATCCGGCTGGCAGGAGTTCTGCCGCCGGGCGAGGTCGCCAGTTGCTACCGCGAGTCGAACCTTCTTGTTCTGCCTTCGCCGATCGAGGGTCTGGCTCAGGTGCTTCTGGAAGCGATGGCTTCGGGGCTGGCGGTAGTGGCGACCGATAGAACGGGAGCAAAGGATTGCATGAGGAACGGGAAAGAGGGATTGCAGGTGCCGGCGCGCAACGTGGATGCTTTGGCGGAAGCGATCTTGTGGTGCTACCAGCAACCCGAGGAAACTCGGGCGATGGGCAAAGCGGCGAGGGTGCGGATCGAGAGCGAGTTCACGCTGAAGGATTACAACCAGCGCGTGATTCGGCTGTACCGCTCGCTGGCCGGCGGCTCGGCAGGCGAAGTTGCCGGGTAGCCGTTCGCGCCTGTCCACCTGGCGCAGCTCGCCCAACACACGACCAGAGCAGAGCGGGCGGGCAAAAACCGGCAAATGGCAGGCCGGGCGAGGATCAATAGCGCACAGGCGGTGCGCCACGCCGCGTTCAGAGGGTGACAGTTCGGCTACACTTTGGTTGTGGAGCTTATTCTGAAGCTGGTGGCGGGGCTGGTGGCAGGGCTGCGGGAGTATTTTCTGATCGCTGCCGGCCTGGTGGTTGTTCCCTGCATGGTTCTGTTTGTGGTCTTTATTGTTGGTCTCTTCAGGCCATCGCGGTCAAACCCGGCCGCCCGTAAGAAATCCTGACCACGCGGGTTCCCTCACTTCCATCAAGCACACGCGATCCCGTCAGTCGACGGGATCTTTCTGACGAGTTGCTTTTACTCCGGTCAGGATCCCCAGTCCCAGCAGCACGACCGCCCCAACCAGAATCCAGTGCGCGGGCATGTGCAGCAGGTAGGCGGCATAGATCAGGCCGGCGATCACAATCGCGAAGCCCAGTGAATAAAGGCCAAATGACATGGCGTCCTCAGGAGCCATGGTAATTGGGTCCCGCTAACGCTTCTGTACCGAAAGAAACAACCCACCCTCCGAAAGCGGGGCGCAAACGGCGCACAGCCTCAGAACCGGAGCCCGCGGCACCCAGGCCCCTCAGGATGGCGAGATGGGAACGCCTGTACCACGGGTGGCTTGCGCGTTATTTTGCCAGACGCCTATACTGACCGAGATTGGGTCGTACAGGTGTCGAAACTGGATGCCCCGGTGGGACATCGAAGCTGGACTGTTTCGACACCACCCGGAGAAACCGAGTTCTGTGAGCGTAGAGGAAATCAAGCAGTTCCCGACCGTGGACCGCCGCCGGAATCCGGGTGTTCCCTCCGAGCAGCGCGAGGCGGGGGAAGTCGCCGTGTTCCAGGAATTGGGCAAAGCGCTCACTTCTTCGCTGCAACTCGACCAGGTACTGCGGACGATCATGGAGAAGATTGACGAATTTCTCCGCCCGGACAACTGGTCGTTGCTGCTGCTCGATGAGCCAAAGCAGGAATTATATTTTGAATTGGCGGTGGGGAAGGCTTCGCAGGCGCTGAAGGACGTGCGCGTGAAGGTGGGGCAGGGAATCGCCGGGTGGGTGGCGCAGCACGGCGAAATCGTGATTGTGCCGGACACTTCGAAGGATACGCGGTTTTTCGGCAAGGTGGACGAGAAGACGAAGATGGAGACCCGCTCGATCGTGGCGGTGCCGGTGAAATTCCGCGATACCTGCCTCGGAGTGATCGAGCTGATCAATTGCGTGGGCCCGGAAGGATTTGACCCGAGAGACCTGAAGCTGCTCGAAGCGCTCTCGGACTTCGCGGCGATTGCTCTTGAAAACGCACGGCACGTGAAGCGGATTCATGAGCTGACGATCAAGGACGACTGTACTTCGCTTTACAATGCCCGGCACATGGGATTCATCCTGGATACGGAGATATACCGCTCGCAGCGCTACAATTACGAATTTTCGATCGTGTTCATCGACCTCGACCATTTCAAGCAGGTGAACGATACGCACGGGCACCTGGTGGGGTCGCGGCTGCTCGGGGAGATTGGCGAGGCGTTGAAAACCAATTGCCGGCTGATTGATTTTGCGTTCCGGTATGGCGGCGATGAATTTGTGCTGCTGCTGCCGCAGACCTCGAAAGATAACGCGATCAACGTGGCGCGACGGTTGCACAAGCTGATTCGGGAAACCGTGTGGCTAAAAGCGGAAGGTCTGAATGTCCGGTTGACGCCGAGCCTGGGGCTGGCGGCGTATCCCTCGGATTCGAAGTCGAAAGAAGGGCTGTTGCACCTGGCGGATGAGGCGATGTACCTGGTGAAGAATACGGACCGCGACCGGGTGGCGGCGGCGAACATGGGCATCCTGCCGATGGAAGGATCCGCTACGGGCGAGGCTGCGGGCTGAGATTCCGGTGTTCCGCGGTTCGTCTATACACTCCAGTGAAATTCTGATTAACTGAAAATATGAAGCGACGCGACGCGTCCCGATACGCACGATGGTCCGCGCTGCTGGCGTTCGCGCTTGCCGGGACGACCGGCGGCATTTACCTCGACCGGCTGTGGGTGGCGCACCGTGAAAAGCAGAATGCCCCGGCGCCACTGCCGCAGAACGAAGAGAAACAGTTCACCACGCTGCATTTCAAGAAAGTGGAAGGCGACCGGACGATTTTCGACCTGGAAGCGTCGAAATCCACGGATTTGCGCGGGCAGGACATCAGCGTGCTCGAAGACGTCAAGATCAAGGTGTACGGGAAGAATGGGGATCGCAATGACGTGATCCACACCGAAAGCTGCCGCTATGCGAAGACCGACGGCAGCATCCAGTGCGACGGGAAAGTGCAATTCGAACTGGAGAGCGCGGAGGACGCGGCGCGCGCGGCCGCAAATGCCGGTCGGAGGCCGAACCTCATTCATATTGATACGACCGGAGTGACGTTTGAACGCGCCACGGGGCGGGCGCAGACGGTCGAACCGGTGAAATTCTCGTTTCCGAACGGCAGCGGCGACGGAGTCGGGGCGGTTTATCAATCCGAAGCCGGGCAAGTGCGGCTGATCCGCGACGTGCACATCCAGATTCAGCCCGAGTCCGGTTCGACCGCGAAAAAAGGGGCCGCGCTGCCGGCGCAGGTGGAGATGAGCGGCAGCAGCATGGAGATTGACAAGGCCGGGCGTACCGTGGAGCTTTTTGGACCGGCGACCGCGGTGAGTTCCGGCGAGCAGGTTACCGCGGGAGAATTCACGCTTTTGCTGGACAGGGAGTTCCATGCGCAGGCGCTGGTCGCGGCGCCGGGGTCGCCCAACCAGCAGCCCGAGGTGAGGAATCACGGGCCCAAGGGAGATTCGACGTTGCGCGCGGAGAAATTGACCGCGCATCTTTCGCCGCAGGGATGGACGAGCCGCATTGTGGCGGAAGGCAGGGTGGAAGGAACCTCGCCCAGCGGCAATCTGCAGGCGGAAACCGGTGAGATGGAGATGTGGCCGGGGATGAACCAGGCCAAGCTTCTGACTTTGCACGGGAATGTGCATGTGAACGCACGCGACCGGAAGACGGCGACGACGCGCAGTCTGACGAGCAACGCACTCGAGCTGACATTTGCGGGGGGCAAAGCGGGCGCGGTGAATCGCGTCGAGCACGCCGAAACACTGGAACGCGGGGCGATGGAATGGCTGGATGCGGCAGCGGTGCGTTCCAGGCTGGCGGCGGACAAGCTGGCGCTGGATTTCAGCGCGCAGGGCAAGCCGCAACGATTGAACGCCACGGGAAGAGTGGAGTCAGAACGCGAAATGCCGGGGCGACCGACACAGACTGCGAACTCGGCCACGGGTGTGGCGCAGCTTTCAGGGACGGGCGACTGGTCCGAAATCACGCTGCGCGGAAATGTGCGGCTCGAAGAGGCGGAGCGCAACGCGGAGGCGCAGCAAGCGGTGTTTGCCCGGGCGGCACAGACTACGGTGCTAACCGGGCAAGCGATGGTGCGCGACGCGGGCAGCGAAACCCATGCGCCAGAAATTACTTTTTTCCAGTCCAGCGGCGAAATCGAGGCTGAGGGGCCTGTACGCTCAACCGACTTTCGTTCGAAATCTTCGTCGTTCGAGATGAGTCCCGCGCCGGCGAATCTTTCGGCGGACCACATGCGGGCGAATTCGAAAACGGGGCGAGCGGTCTACACCGGACACGCACGGTTGTGGCAAGGGGCGTCGGTGCTCGAAGCGGAGACGATTGAACTTCTTCGGCCTTCGCGGATACTGAACGCCACGGGCAATGTTCGAGCCGTTTTTCCGCAGGCGCCCGAGCCCGGCGCAGGCCCTCAATCGGCACCGGTGTGGCATATTTCGTCGCGATTGCTGACGTATTGGGATGCGGAGAACCGGGCGCACCTCGAGAAGGACGTTTTTGTGGAATCGGCGGACCAGAAGATGCGGGCTCCGCAGCTCGAATTATTCTTCACGCGAACCGGGGCGGACAAGCAGGGGAGCGGGGGAACATCGCAAATCAGCCGGGCGGTGGGGACGGGCGGGGTGGTCGTGGAGCAAGGCGAGCGGCGGGGCACGGCGGAGCGCGGCCTCTACACCGCGGCGGAGGAGAAATTCGTTCTGACCGGGGGAACGCCGACGCTTTTCGATCCTGTCGAAGGTACTACAACCGGGCGTGAATTGACCTTCTACAGAGCGGATGATACCATCGTCGTGGATTCGGGGAACGGCTTGCGTACACTTACGAAGCACCGAGTCCAAAGATAGGGGACCGCCCAGCGATCCCGCGTGATGCGGAATGCCCACACTCCATGGCGTCGATCTGAGTAAGTCCTACCGCGGACGCAAAGTCGTTGACAACGTAGAACTGGAAATTGCTCAAGGCGAAGTAGTTGGCCTGTTGGGGCCAAATGGCGCGGGCAAGACGACTACCTTTTACATGATCGTGGGGCTGGCGCGGCCGGATTCAGGTCGCGTGCTCCTGAACGAAGAAGAAATCACCGACCTGCCCATGTTTCAGCGAGCGCGCAGCGGCATAAGCTACCTGCCCCAGGAACCCTCGGTTTTTCGGCAGCTGACCACGGAAGACAATCTGCTCGCGATTCTGGAAACCCTGCCGCTCACGCCCGAGCAGCAGCGCGACCGGCTGGAAGAATTGCTGGCGCAGATGGGCCTGGAAACTGTCCGGCACAGCAAGGCCTACATGCTCTCGGGCGGCGAGCGGCGGCGGCTGGAGATTGCGCGTTCGCTCACGCTGCAACCGTCGTTCATCCTGCTGGACGAGCCGTTTTCGGGCATTGACCCATTGACGGTGAAGGACTTGCAGGATTTGATCCGGGAATTGAGCCGCTCTGGAATTGGCATTCTGATCACCGACCATAACGTGCGGGAAACTCTCACCGTAACCGACCGGGCCTACATCGTGAATCATGGGAAAATCATGAAGAAAGGCACACCGGAGGAGTTGAGCAGCGATCCGGAAGTGCGGCGAGTCTACCTTGGAGACAATTTCCGCTTGAATTAGGGCTATCCTAGAGGACAGAGCGAGCAACCATGGCCTGGCAAGGACTCAAACTAAACCTCAGGGTGACGCAGAAGCAGATTCTGACGCCCGGCCTTGTGCAGATGGTTAGCGTGCTGGCGCTGAACCGGCTGGAGCTGCGCGAGATGATCAACCAGGAGATGATCGCGAATCCGGTTTTGGAAGAGCTCTCCGAAGAGCCGACCGTCAGCGACAACTACAGCGACGAAACTTTCCTGAAGGCCGAGACGGAGAAGGTTCCGGAAAAGCCGGAGGCGAATCCCTTTGATGAGTTTGATGTCGGAAGCTTCTTTAACCAGTATCTGGACACGGGCGGAGACGGCGGGCAGTCGCAGGAGCGCGAAGTCAGCGAGCGGCCTTCGTTTGAAAAGTTTCTTTCCTCTCCCGCAGGGCTCACCGACCATCTCAACTGGCAACTGAGCGTCACCATCTGCAACGATGCGGTGCGCGAAATCGTGGAAAACATCATCGGGAACCTGGACGAGAACGGTTACCTGACCGCTTCGAATGAGGAATTGGCGCAGGACGGCCAGTATACGCAAGACGACATCGAGGATGCGGTGGCGGTGGTGCAGGACTTCGATCCGATTGGCGTTGGCGCGCGTGATTTGCGGGAATGCCTGCTGCTGCAGATCAAGGCATTCGATCCGACCAATACTCTGGCGCAGCAGATCGTTTCCGAGTATTTGAAGCAGGTGCAATCGAATCAGTTGAAGGAAATTGCGCGGGCGCTGAACCGCCCGACGGACATCGTGAAGCACGCCATCGACACGATCAAGAAGCTCGATCCGCGGCCGGGGCTGCGCTACAACAAGACGGAACCACGGCTGGTTGAGCCGGACGTGTATTTCCGCAAGGTGGATGATGCCTGGCAGGTTTTCCTGAACGAAGACGACATGCCGCAGCTTCGTCTGAGCCCCACCTACCGCCGCTTGCTCGTCCGCGACGCGGCCGATAAGGAAGTGCGGAATTACGTGAAAGAGCGCTTCACCGCGGCGATCCAGTTGATGAAGAACATCGAGCAGCGGAAGCACACGATCCTGCGGGTTTGCCAGTCCATCATTGCGCGGCAGCCGGAGTTTTTGGATAAGGGGCAAGACGAGCTGAAACCGATGATGATCAAGGAAGTCGCAGAGGAAGTGGGCGTGCACCCCTCGACGGTGAGCCGCGCCGTTGCCAACAAGTATGCGCACACGCCGCAGGGCGTGATCGAGCTGCGCTCGTTTTTCAGCGAAGCCGTGAATGGCCCCGAGGGCGGAGGGATGTCGCTGCTGACGCTGAAGCGGCTGGTGAAGAAAATGATTGATGAAGAAACGCCGACCAAGCCCCTGACCGACGACCAGATCGCGAAGAAACTGGAAGAAACCGGGATCCAGGTGACGCGGCGCACGGTCGCCAAATACCGCGAGGATATGCGCATTCCGAGCACCCACCAGCGCCGGGTCAAGGGCTAGGCCCTTGCCATCGTGAAGCGCTCCGCTCGCAAACCCGGGCCTCGCCAGGCTGCCGGCCGGCAGCTTGTCATCCTCACCGGGCTTTCGGGCTCCGGGAAAAGCACGGTCCTCAGGGCGTTTGAGGATATGGGCTACTACTGCGTGGACAATCTTCCCGTTGAGCTGATTCCGATCTTTGCGGAGTTGCACGCTGCGGGCGAAGGAGATTTCGCGCGTGCTGCGCTGCTGGTGGATGCGCGCGAGGGGCAGCAACTGGAGAAGTTGCCCGGCCTGCTGCGCCACCTGCGGCACGAGCACCCCATCATCCTGGTTTTTATTGAGGCGCATGAAGACGCGCTGCTGCGGCGCTACAGCGAGACGCGCCGCCCGCATCCGCTGGGCCGCGCTTTTTCCGTGCGCGAAAACCTGGAGCACGAGCGCGCGCTGATGGAGCCGATCCGGAAGCTCGCCGACGTGGTGATTGATACTTCGCAGTTCAATGTCCATGAGCTGCGGCATTTCGTGGATGAACGCTTCCGTTCGGAAAGCAAACGGCCGCTGCTGGTTTCGCTGGTGAGTTTCGGCTACAAGTACGGCGTTCCAACGGACGCTGACCTGATGTTCGACGTGCGGTTTCTGCCCAATCCGCATTTTGTGCCGAACTTGCGCGCATTTAACGGCAAGGACCCGAAGGTCCGGCGGTACATCCAGTCGTTTCCGCAGACCGGAGAATTTCTGCGGCGAATGCAGGGGCTGCTCGCCTACCTGATTCCCCACTACATTGACGAGGGGAAAAGCTACCTGACGATCGCCTTCGGCTGCACCGGCGGAAAGCACCGCTCGGTGATGATGGCCGAATGGCTGAAGAAGGCGCTCGAGAAGCGCAAGTTCGCGACGCGCGTCACTCACCGAGACATCGACAAGTAGCTGACTTCCCCCTGACACGGAAGCCGCAAGTGAGAATTTTGGGCAGCTGGTCAGTTTCCGATTACTGCTACTTGCCACGCATTGGCATGTTATCCCCCGAACAATCGCCGGGAAGGGTGGTCTTACTCACCCCAGAAACAAATAAGGTCCACATTCCCTGAGCACGAAAATGCTGGCTAATGCGTGACGAGCGGGGTTTCGGAAACCGGACCACTGCCAACTTCTCCGAAAACTTGACACGCTGCGCACTGCCGCATAGCGTACAAAGTGGGTGTTCCGTGAATTTCTGAGGAGCAGGGGAGTGGGTTCCTTTCTGTCGCCACAACTGAAACGTCTGTTGAGCTACTCCGCGCCTTATCGGTTTTCGATGGGCCTGGGTGTGGCGCTGCTGCTGGTTTTGGGCGTTGCGGAGGCGGTGATTGGCTTGATGATCAAGCCGATCATTGACCGGGTGCTCAATCCCGCGGCGCCGGATTCAAACGTGGTTCTGTTCGCGATTCCGCACGGACCGACTTTCTATCTGAATCACCTTTTTCCGCACAGCATTCATAACGTCTGGGCGGTGGTTTCCATTTCGCTGCTAGTGGTGTTTGTGGTCAAGTCGCTGGCGGAAGTTGGAGGCAGCACGCTGGTGCAGTTTGCGGGGCTGCGAGCGCTGACTGATTTTCGGAATGAGGTGTACGCCAAAATCATTCGCCAGCCGATCGGATTCTTCCAACAACAGTCGGCCGGACGGGTTATGTCCGCCGTGATCAATGATGTCGAACGCGCGCGCCCTGCGCTTTCTGAATATCTCGCCGAAGTGTTTCGCCAGACATTTTCCTTCTTCGCTTTTCTTTCTGTGCTCCTCTATGTGGACTGGAGAATGGCTCTGTGCTGTGCCATTTTTCTGCCGCTGATCGCATGGCCTATCGGCAGGCTCGGGCGGCGCATCCGGCAGTCGGTGGAGAGCAGCCAGAACAAGCTCGGCGAACTGAATCAGATCTTGCAGGAAACCGTGGCCGGCAACCGCGTGGTGAAGGCTTTTGGCATGGAAGACTTCGAAATCGGAAAGTTTCGCGCTGCGGCGAGACGCCTGCTGCGCGAGACGATGCGATGGGTTCGCGCACAGGTGATCAGCTCGCCGCTGATGGATTTGCTGCTCCCGGTGGTCATCTCGCTGCTCCTCCTCTATGCCCGTGACAAAATCCGCCACGAGCAACTCACCATCGGCTTGTTCTTCACCTTTCTTTATGCGCTGCTTAAGTCGTACGAACCCGTGAAGCGCATGGGCGCGGTCTACCAGCAGCTTCAGCAGGCCCAGGGCGCCACAACTCAGGTCTTCGCCTATCTCGACATGAAGGAAGAAGAGCACGACGCGCCCGACGCGGTCGAGTTGCCGGCATTTTCGCGCGAAATTGGATTCGATAATGTCAGTTTTTCCTATGACACCGCGCCCGTGCTGCGGGACATCAGCTTCTTGGCCCGCAAAGGTGAGCTGGTCGCGTTCGTCGGTTCGAGCGGCGCGGGGAAAACCACGCTGGTGAATCTGATCCCGCGTTTCTATGAGGTGACCGGCGGGGCGATTCGCATGGATGGCGCGGATTTGCGCAAAGTGACGCTGCGTTCGCTGCGCGGGCAGATCGCCATGGTGACGCAGGAAAACATTCTTTTCTACGACACGGTGTGGAACAACATCTGCTACGGCCAATCCGATGTGAGCCGCGAACGTGTGGTGCAAGCGGCGCAGGCGGCGCTGGCGCACGATTTCATTCAGGAGTTGCCGCAGGGGTACGACACGCTGATCGGTGAGCGTGGTACGCGCTTGAGCGGGGGTCAGCGGCAGCGCATCGCGATTGCACGCGCGATTCTGAAAGATTCTCCGATTCTCATCCTGGACGAGGCGACTTCAGAGCTGGATTCTGAATCCGAACTCTACGTGCAAAAGGCTCTGAGCAATCTGATGGTCGGCCGGACCACGTTTGTCATTGCCCACCGCTTGGGAACTATCCGCAAAGCCGATAAAATTCTAGTGCTGGAGGATGGGCAGATTAAGGAGAGCGGCACGCACGCCGAATTGCTTGCCCGGGGTGGAAGCTACGCGCGGCTGCATGATTTGCAGTTCGCCGATCAGGACGCAGTCACCCCGGCAGGCGCCGCCCCGTCTGAGCCCATAAAATCGAGCAATCCCACATGACCCCAAAGACCGGAACCGAACTACGACAGGAAGTCCCCGCAAAACTCGAATGCCGCTCCATGACGGGCTACGCCATGGTGCGCGGCGAACACGCCGGGTGGGCGATTCGCATCAGCGTGAAAAGCGTGAATCACCGCTTTCTGGACATCAAGCTGCGGATGCCGGATTCGCTGGAGCCGTATGAGTTGCGGTTACGCCAGGCGGTGAAGAATCGGATTCATCGCGGGCACATTGATATTCACGTGAACGTGGAACCAGGCGAAGCCGCGCCCGTGCATGTGAATCGCGAGCTGCTGCAAGCCTACCTGCGTGCCGCGGATGAACTGCGGCAGCAGACTGGCGCGAAATCCGAGCTGGATCTGGTTTCGCTGCTGCGATTGCCTGGGGTGATCGGCGGGTTGGCACCGACGCTGCCGGATTCCGACGAAGAGCAGGAGGCGCTGGGCAAAGTGCTCGAGTCGCTGCTGGCCGACGCGGTTTCGAAAATGGATGAGATGCGCCGCACGGAAGGGCGCCATTTGACGGAAGAGCTTCGCTCGCGTCTGGAGCGCATTTCGGAACAAACCGAACAGGTTCGCGGACTGGTGGAAACGCTGCGGCCGGCGTTTTCGCGGCGGCTGGAATCGCGCCTGAAAGAATTGCTGAATGGAGCGCAGATTGACTCCGGGAGGCTGGCACAGGAAGCGGCGCTGCTGGCCGAGCGGAGCGACATCAGCGAAGAACTCGACCGCCTGCGGAGCCACCTGCAGCAATTCACGAAATTGCTGGATGGGGCGGGAGAACTGGGCAAGAAACTGGATTTCCTGCTGCAGGAAATGCACCGCGAAGCCAACACCATGCTTTCAAAGACGCCGGGTGTGGAGAGTGAAGCACTGGCCATCACCGGCATCTCACTGGAAATTAAATCAGAGATTGAAAAGTTGCGCGAACAGGTCCAGAACATCGAATGAGCGAGATCAAGCGAGTTGAGCCGCTGGTTCTGATTTTTTCCGGGCCTTCAGGGTCCGGCAAATCCACGCTGGTGCAGAAAGTTCTGGAGCTGCCGGGGACGATGCCCAGCGTGTCATGTACCACCAGGCCACGCCGGGCGACTGAGGCCACTGGAAAATGTTATGATTTCGTTACGTCGGAGCAGTTCGACGCCATGGTCGCCCGGGGTGAGTTTCTCGAGTTCGCACGCGTCTTTGGCAAGCATTCCTATGGCACGCCCAAGAAGTGGCTCGAACAATCCCGCAGCAAAGGACTTGACCTGGTCCTGGAGATTGATGTCCAGGGTGCCGCGCTGGTGAAGGAAAAGTTGCCGGAGTCGGTGGCAATCTTTATACTTCCTCCCTCGCGCCAGGAGCTGGAGCGGAGGCTGCGCAGCCGCGGAATGGATGCGGACGAAGAAATCTCCCGGCGGCTGGCGAAGGCCAAGGGCGAGATCGAGTTAGCAGAAAAGTTTTACGATTTTTGTGTGGTGAACGACGAGGTGGAACGCGCGGGACGGGAAGCACAGGCCATTGTGGTGGCGCTGCGCTGCTCGAGCCTGCGGCGCCGCGAAGTGGTGAAGCAAGTTCTGGGATCGTTTGGAGGGTAACAGACTCATGACCGTGCAAACCAAAGCTCCCGAGAGCCAGTTTGCGTATGTTGTCCTGGCAGCACGACGCGCCCGTCAGATCATGGCAGGCGCACCGCCGATGCTGGAAAACCCGCGCACTCAAAAGGCCACGCGAATTGCGTGTGACGAAGTGAACCACGGATTAATCGAATACGAATTCACCGAAGCGTTCCCCAGTGAAGAGGAAAGGGAGAACGCGAAGCGGCGCAAGTAGAGCGCCCGCGAGGTCTCCATGCGCATCACCCTCGGCGTTACCGGCGGAGTTGCGGCTTACAAGTCCGCGGAACTCGTGCGCCGCCTGCAGACCGAGGGGCATACCGTGCAGGTGGTGATGACGCGGGCCGCACGCGAGTTCGTGACCCCGCTTACCTTCGCCGCGCTCAGCGGTCAAAAAGTGATCACGGATCTTTTTACGGGTGGGGAATCCGGCGACGCGAATCTGGAATCCGCGATTGAGCATGTTGCTGTTGCTCAGCGGACGGATCTGCTACTGGTGGCTCCCGCGACCGCCGATACGCTGGCGAAATTCGCGCGCGGGTTGGCGGATGATTTTCTCTCCACGCTTTATCTGGCTTCCACGGCGCCGGTGGTTTTGGCTCCGGCCATGAACGTGAATATGTGGCAGCATCCAGCCACGCAGGAAAATCTTTTCTCGTTGCGGAAGCGCGGGGTGCGGATTGTGGAGCCGGGGGAAGGGTATCTGGCTTGCGGGATGACGGGGCCGGGGCGGCTGGCGGCGCAGGAAGAGATCCTGAAGGCGGTGCGCGAGATTGTGGAGGCGCAGCAGGATTTGGCGGCGGAGACGGTGCTAGTGACAGCCGGGCCGACTTGCGAGGATCTCGATCCCGTTCGGTTCATTACCAATCGCTCTTCGGGGAAGATGGGCTATGCGGTTGCCGAGGCGGCGGCGCGCCGCGGCGCGAAAGTTATTTTGATTGCCGGGCCGACTTCGCTGGAGACTCCAGTGGGCGTGGAGCGGATTGACGTGCGCACCGCAGAAGAGATGTTGCGCGCGGTGCAGGCGCAATTCCCGGCGGCTACGATTGCGGTTTTTGTGGCGGCGGTGTCGGATTATCGTCCGGCCGAGCTTGCTCTGACCAAGATCAAGCGAAAGGACGGGGCCTTGACGATCCGGCTGGAGCCGAATCCGGATATTCTGGCCACGATGGCGAGGGACAAGGGCGACCGCCTGGTGGTGGGCTTTGCCGCGGAGACAGATCATGTTGCTGAAAACGCGCGGAAGAAACTGGCAGAGAAGAATGCCGATCTGATCGTCGCCAACGACGTGACCGCCGAAGGGGCGGGCTTTGATGTGGATACGAACATTGTTACGATTTTTTCGCGTGACGCCCGTGACCTGCCGCTGCCGCGGATGAGGAAAGCGGAAGTGGCGCAAAGGATTCTCGACGAAGCCTTGCGGTTGCGCAGTGCCCTGCGCAGCAAACCGGCCACCCACCGCGCTGGCGACTGAACCCACCATGCCCGAACGTTTCCCCGTATCATTGCAGCAGAAAATCGAAGACCGTCTCCGCTACTACGAAGACCTGGGCATCCGGCTGTTCTACACGGACCGCGTCCCGAGCGGCGTTCGTCTCCGAGTCAGAGAGGGTGTTGCCTCCCCGTCCCTGCCTCTACCCGCTTTTGAGGAGATCAGATTGCCCAAGCCAACGCCGAAACCCGCGCCCGCGAAAGTTCCACCCGTCCCTGCGCTTTCTCGATTGGTCGTGCCACCTGCCCGGCCTTCGCTTTTCGACGCTACCAGCAAGGTGGCGGACGACACGCTGCTGAAGATTCGCGAAGACCTGGGCGAGTGCACGCGCTGCAAGCTGCACCAGGGACGAAATAAAATTGTGTTTGGCGATGGAAACCCCAAGGCGCAACTCGTTTTCGTTGGTGAAGGACCGGGCGCGGATGAAGATATGCAGGGCCTGCCGTTTGTGGGGCGCGCCGGAAAATTGCTGACGCAGATGATTGAAGCGATGGGCCTCGAACGCAAGGATGTTTACATTTGCAACGTAGTGAAATGCCGGCCGCCGGAGAATCGCGCGCCGGAGCCCGATGAGGTCGCTGCCTGTTCGCCATTTCTGATGCGCCAGATTGACTCGATTCATCCCAGGGTGATCGTGTGTCTTGGCGCCACCGCTGCCAAAACGATTCTCAACACCACGCGCGGCATCTCGCAATTTCGCGGCGAATGGCTCGAATGGCGCGGCCACAAGCTGATGGCCACCTATCACCCGGCGTATCTGCTGCGGAATCCGCCCGCGAAGGCCGACGTTTGGAAAGACCTGCAGAAAGTCATGGCCGAGCTCGGCTTGCCGTTGCCCAAGAAGTCCAAGTCCTGAACCACATTTCTGGAGAAGCATCGGTCATCACTTCGGAACTTCTGTCCAGGGCCAGTCAGCAAGGCCTATCGGGCTGTGGAAATTGAGGCACCGGCCGAGGAAAGGGCCGGAAACAGATAGGCCGCACCTAAACCACCGCACGACATCTCGACTCCACACGTTGGCTTCTTGCACGTGGTTTAAGTTGCGCGTCCCAGGACGCGCAAGAAGCGCGCGTCAGAGGATGACAATCGTTTTTTTGAGCGCCAATTGCGGATAAATTATAATCTGGGAGAAAGGCAGCAAAACATCCCGCATGGGAATTCTTCTTGGCCTGGTCACCGCGCTGTGCTGGGGTTCCGCGGATCTGTTCGCGCGATTTGCCACACGCCGGATCGGCACGTTTCGCACGATGTTGTATATGCAGCTGTGCGGTTTTTGCCTGCTTACGCTGGTGATGCCGCGGCTTGGCGGCTGGGGGCACCTCTTCGACGGGTCCGGCTGGCATCCGTGGGCGTGGGGCATTCTCGCCGGCGCACTGAACACGTCTTCGACGCTGGCGCTCTATCGCTCGTTTGAAATAGGAAAGCTGTCGATCGTCGCTCCGATTTCGGCTTGCTATCCGGTGCTAACAATGCTGCTTTCGGCGCTCTCGGGAGAGCGGCTCACGCCGTTGCGGTTATTCGGGCTGGCGTTGACCATCGTTGGAGTGACTGTGGTTGCGCACGGCGAGCAGGTGCCCGGTGAGGCGAATTCCGCAGAGCAGATGACGCAACCGGGGAAGAAGCACCTGGGAGCGGGTTGGGCTTTTTTTTCTGCGTTTGGATTTGGCATCATGTTCTGGTTGCTCGGACTGAGGGTCGTCCCGCTGCTCGGTGGTCCGCCTTCAGTTTGGGTGATCCGTCTTACCAGTGTTCTGGCCACGGCACTGGTCATACTGGTGGCGCGACAATCGGTGGCACTTCCGCTGCGGCGAGACGCGCCGTTGCTCTTGGGAGTGGGCTTGCTGGACACCAGCGCCTATGTTTTCAATAACTACGGCATGCTGCGCGAACAGACTTCGGTCGTGAGCGTGCTTGCTTCGCTCTACGGGGCTGTGACGGTTGCGCTGGCCGCGGTGATTTTGAAGGAAAAGGTTTCTGCGTCCCAGTGGCTTGGCATCACGGCCATTTTCATCGGGATTATTCTGATCAGCCGCTGAACCTGCCTTGGCTGGGTGATTTTTTCCGTTCCTCGCCCTGCTGCTACACTACACACGGCATGTCCGCTTCCTTTTGCAATGTCGCGCTTCCGGTTCCGCTCCGCAATAGTTTTACCTACGCCATACCGGAAGCTTTGCGGTCACAGGCGCAGCCTGGCTCCCGGGTGCTGGTCCCCTTCAGAAAGAAATCCCTCGTCGGAGTTGTGGTTGAGATTGTCGAAACGCCGCCTGCGGATAGGAAAATCCGCGAAATTGTCAAAGTGCTCGACCTGGTTCCGGCGCTGACACCGAAACTCATCGAACTCGCTCACTGGATCGCCGGCTACTATCTGGCGCCCGTCGGCGAGGTGTTTCGCGCGATGCTGCCTCCGGTCACAGAACTTACCGCGAAACGGCAGATTGTGCTGACGGACGCCGGAAAAGCGCTCGCCTTCGATCTCGAGCAGGGGAAATTTCTCACCGGGCTTTCGGGGAACGATGCGGAATTCCTCGAAAAACTGCTGGAGAAGAGAGGTGTCCTGCAATTGTCTTCCTCCGCCAAGCTAGGCATCGGAGTGGACTCCCTCCAGCGGCTCCAGAGGCGCGGTTACGTGCAGGTCCAGGAGACCGTGCATGGTCGAAAACGCAAAGTCCATAACGTAATTGCCTGGAAGGGCAGAGAAGTTGCCGCTGAGAAACCGCTGGCAGAAAAGGAAAAGCGGATTCACAAGCTGCTTGAAACCGAGCGCGGGCCGTTGCCGCTGCCGCAGTTGCTGAAACTTGCCGGCGTCTCGCGCGCGCTCGTTGAACGCATGCTGCGCGACGGGTTCCTGGAAAGTTGGGAAGAGCCCATTGATCCCGCCGAAGACCCGTTTGACGTTGGCTATTCGCCGCTGGCGCACTCGCTGAACGAATCGCAGGAGCGCGCTTTCGGCTCCATCCGCGCGCGATTCGAGCTGGGCGAATTCGGGGTGCAACTGATTCACGGAGTTACTGGCAGCGGGAAGACCGAGGTATATCTCCGCAGCGTGCAGGAGACATTGGCGCGCGGGAAAACCGCGATTGTGCTCGTGCCAGAGATTGCGCTGACGCTTTGGATTGGCCGCCAGTGCCGCGCGTGGTTCGGGGCCCATTTTGAGGGCGTTGCGGTGCTGCATTCGGCGCTGAGCGACGTCGAGAGAGCGCGCGAATGGTGGAAGGTTCGAAACGGGCAGGCGCGCGTGGTGGTTGGCACGCGCTCCGCGGTCTTCGCGCCTCTTGAGCATTTGGGCCTGGTCATCGTGGATGAAGAGCAGGAGAACAGCTTCAAGCAGGAGGAGACGCCGCGGTATCACGGCCGCGACGTCGCCATCGTCCGCGCGAAACTGGAAAATGCCGTTGCGCTGCTTGGTTCGGCGACACCGGCGCTTGAAACCTATCATCATGCCGCGAACGGCAAATATGAGCTGCTGAGGATGGCTTCAAGGGTGGAAAACCGCTCGCTTGCGGCGGTAGAGATTGTGGATCTGCGCACGGAATTCCAGCAGACGCACCAGACCAGCCCCATTTCGAAAATTCTGCACGAGGGGATCGCCGAGTGCCTTTCGTCTAACACCCAGGCGCTTATTCTGATCAATCGGCGCGGCTATTCCTGGTCGGTGCTGTGCCGGAGTTGTGGCGCTTCCGTGCAGTGCGCCAACTGCAGCATTTCGATGACGCACCACAAGAGCCGCAACCGGCTGGAGTGCCACTATTGTGGGTTCGTGCAGGCGGTGCCGAAGACTTGTCCGAAGTGCGATTCGAAGTATGTTTATTTTTTTGGCGAAGGCTCGGAGCACCTCGAAGAGCGCCTGCGCAAGGAATTTCCGGGCGCGCGGATCGCGCGGCTTGACCGCGACGCGGTGCGCACCAAGCAGCAATACCAGGAGACGCTGGGCGCGTTTGCAGGCGGCGCGCTGGACATTCTTGTGGGCACACAGATGCTCGCGAAGGGTCACGACTTCCAGCGCGTCACGCTGGTGGGTGTCATTTCCGCGGATTCTTTGCTGACGCTTCCCGACTTCCGCGCTGCCGAGCGGACGTTCCAGCTTCTGACACAGGTTGCCGGGCGCGCCGGGCGCGGCGGACTCCCCGGGCGGGTGCTCATACAGACTTACTATCCGGAGCACTATGCGATCCAGGACGCCGTCCGGCAGGATTATCTTTCGTTTTACGAGCGCGAACTGCACTTTCGCCGGATGATGGTCTATCCGCCGTTCACTTCGCTGGCCAACGTGATCGTGCGCGACACGAATCTGGAGAATGCCATTCGCTGGTCGCGGCGCCTCTCGGAATACTTTTCGCCTTCCGATGGAAAGGGCGTTCGGATTCTCGGGCCCGCTTCGGCGCCGCTTGCACGGTTGAAGAAAGAGCATCGGTTCCAATTTCTGCTCAAATCGCCAAAGCGATCCGTTATCACGAAACTGCTCAGCGGCGCGCTCTCCTTCTCTGAAGCGAACGAGATTCCCCAGACGGCAGTCGTTGTGGATATGGATCCGCTTTCGCTGCTGTAGTTTGAATGGTTCATGAAGGACAATTCGCTCCACCTCACGCCAGGCAAAAGTGTGGCGTTCGGGTCCCTCGGCTATCTCCCGTAGAAACCAACGCAGTCCAAACACCGGATCCGGCCGTATCGCCACCCTCCTTCGGGCGGGCAGGCAGGATCCGCAAACTCGGCGGAAATTGAGGCATGGAGCTGGGGCCAAAATGGCTCCAGATACCACCGTAGTTGCGAGCGACCCGGGTGGGGCAAGGCCGATAGAATTAGAGGGTCGGAAATTCACGGCCTGTGGATTGAGGGATATGATGGAACAAAACTTGCAGCAGACTATCGCTCTCCTTGCTCGCACGCCCGCCACTCTCAACGCGCTTCTGCGTGACCTGCCGGAAGAATGGACGCACCGGAATGAGGGCGGGGACACGTGGAGCGTCTGCGATGTGGTTGCCCACCTGATTTACGGCGAAGGTACGGATTGGATTCCGAGGGCGCGAATCATTTTCGAACATGGCGAGAGTCGGGTATTTGAGCCATTTGATCGCAAGGGACATATACAAGCGAGCTTTGGAAAGACGCTGGCGGCGTTGCTGGATGAATTTTCCGACGCGCGCGCCCAAAGCCTGCGGCAACTTCGCGCATTGAATCTGCAACCAATGGATCTCGAACGAAGCGGCAGACACCCTGCGTTCGGGCCGGTAAACATGTCTCAGCTTTTGGCGAGTTGGGTCTCGCATGACTTGACCCACTTACATCAGATTTCGCGGATTATGGCCCACCAGTACCGCGAGGCGGTCGGGCCGTGGAGCGCTTATCTTGGCGTATTGAATTGCGCCGGACACAGCTCCTAGGGAGCTAGTGAGTTTCTACCCGGCTCCAGAAAAAATAGCCGGGCAAGCCGAGGAGCATCAGAACGATAGCAACGCGGAGATGGGTGAATTCGTGCGGATCTTTTGCCGCAGCATAGATTGCATTACCGACGATCGCGAGCGCGGCCAGCACAAATACGAGCGGCGTCAGGGGATAGCCGGGGACGCGGTAGGGAATAGGTGCTCCGGCATTTGCCCGGCGAATCGGGAAGATGCTGGCGGCGCCGAGGCCGTAGAAAATCCAGCCGACGAAGACCGCGCCGCTGGCCAGCTTCGCGAATCCGGCGGCCGAGGCGAGCACGCAGGACCACGCGCCTAAAGCCAGGATCGCCGCTGCCGGAGTGCCGAATCGCGGATCGACCTCGGCGAGTTTTTTGAAAAATAAATTGTCGTTGGCCATGGCGAAGAAAACGCGCGGCGCGGTTAGCATCACGCTGTTGGTGGAGCTGAACGTGGAAATCAGAATCATCGCCGCAACGAGTTTTCCTGCCCAGGGGCCGAGCACCGCGCGCGCGGCCGTGGCTGCGATCGCGTCACTGGCCGCGGCCTGCGCTGGTCCGAGCGCTACCAGATAGGCCACCACCGCAAAAAGATACAAGCCGATTAGAATGAGAGAGCCAATCAGGAAGGTTCGCGGGAAACACCGCTGCGGGTCCATCACTTCGCCGGCGCTGTAGGTTCCAAACTGCCAGCCTTCGTATGCCCAGAGGACGGTGATCATGGCGAAACCGATTCCGGAGACCAGCGCATAGCCGCTTTCTGACGTTCCAAGAGCCGCGGGAAGTTCTCCTGCGTGCGTACCTTTCAAAAAGCCGAGGAATAGCAGGACGCTGCCGAGGACGACGATGAGCCCGACCTTGATGATCGTGGTGACATTCTGCACGTCCGAACTTTTTCGTGTTCCCCACACATTCACCGCGGTGACCACAGCGATCATCAAAATGGTTACGAGCGACGCGCCGGCAGGCGAGAGAGGAACGATCTCCTCGAGATAGGTTGTGAACGCGTGGGCCAGGGCCGCAATCGTGGCGCTGGCAATCACAAGAAACAAACACCAGCCGTATAGAAATGCGGGCAGGCGGCCGAAGCCGTCGCGGATGTAGCAGTACAGACCGCCCGCCTCGGGATTCGCCGCCGCGAGTTCCGCATACGTCAGTGCTCCCAACAGCGACAAGACGCCGCCAAAAAGCCACACCAGCAGCGACCATCCGACCGAGCCACCTACTTGCCGCTCAATCAATCCAGGCGTGAGAAAAATTCCCGAGCCAATCACCGAGCCGACAAACAGCAAAAGCAAATCCCGCTCCCGCAAGCTGCGGGTCAATTCTGCTTTCGTTGTGGTTGGCATCCCCGCTACTTTACAACAATTTTTCGACGGGATACGGCATGAAGCAGAGGAGAAACACCGCGAAGGAAACCACAGCCGCGAATCGGCGATTGGGATCGAGCGGCGTGGGATCATAAATCGGCGCCATACGCACGAATTGCAGGCCGAAGAGAATCACCGCCCATATCCACCAGCCCTGCCATTGAAAATAGCCGAGCGGAACGAGCGCAAGCGGCAAAGTGAGCGAAATCCAGCGGTGGAGCTGCGGGCTGACCGAGCGCACAATGTGGCCGCCATCGAGCTGGCCGACGGGCAAAAGGTTCAGCGCTGTGGCGAACATGCCGACCCAGGCCGCGCGCCCAACGGGATGCAACAGCAGATCCGAAGCGTGCGCGTTCGGCTGGAGCGTTGCAGTCACGAGACGGAGAACGAGGGGCACCCCGAACACCAGGTCGGCATTGCCGTCGGCGGCCAACGCGGGAATTATTTTTGCGTGCAGCACACCATAACCCATCGCGGGCAGCGCCACCAGAAAACCGACCAGCGGCCCGGAGGCGCCGACATCAAAGAGCGCGCGCATCGAACGGATGGGCGAGCGAATCAGGATGAAGGCGCCAAAGGTGCCTATTAAAGTAGGCGCGGGAATGAAATACGGATAACTGGCGCGGATGTGATGATAGCGGCAGGCGAAGTAGTGTCCCAGTTCATGCGCCAACAGGATGCCCAGAAGCGTCAGCGCGAAGGGAAATCCCGCCAGCAGCGCCGCCGGATTCCGATACACCAGACGGAAAGTTTGCCCAAATGCATCAAGCGAAGCGGCCTGGTTGTGGGCGTAGGCGGCGGCAAAATGCGTGCCGGCAATCAGCGAAGTGACCAGCGTCAAAACAAACAAACCACAGGACTGCACCAGCGAGCGTGCGGAAGGATGCGGCTGGTCCGCGGCGTAGTACCTGTTTTCGGGCGGGCGGCCGTGCCAGGAAGGGACTTCCAGAAAAGAGGGAGCGCTCGGTTCTGATTCCGGTGGGGTCACAATGGCTTACTTGGCTTGGCTGGCGGCGGTGTCTTCAAGTCCCTGGAGTTCTTTCCCGGGCTTGAAGCGCACCGCTTTTCCTGGGGGGATGCTCACTTCTTCGCCGGTGCGGGGATTGCGCCCGATGCCGGTCTTCCGCGGCTTCACGCTGAATACGCCGAACTTGCGCAGCTCGATGCGCTGCCCACGCCCCATGGCGTTCTTCAGGGACTCAAAAACAGTCTCCACGGCCTGCTCCGCTTTTGTGCGGCTGATGTTCGTCTTCCCTACGACGGCATTCACAATATCTAGCTTAATCACACCGTCCTCCCGCTCTATGTGGCCCGATGCTAGAGGCTAAGGCCCGGGTTGTCAAGAAGTTCCGCCTCATCTACACTTTAACCTTTTGCGAGCCTACTTTCTAAGTTTTCTGTGGAGGAGGATCGGATGTCCGTCAAGCCAGACCGTTGGATCCGCCGCATGGCGCTGGAGCACAAGATGATCGAACCGTTCACCGACCGGCAGGTTCGGGAAGGAGTGATCAGCTACGGCGTGTCCTCGTATGGATACGACATCCGGGTGGCCGACGAATTCCGCATCTTCACCAACGTCAATTCTACCATCGTGGATCCGAAGAACTTTGATCCGCGGTCGCTGGTGGAATTCAAGGGCGACGTTTGTTTGGTGCCACCGAACTCGTTTGCGCTGGCGCGCTCGATTGAATATTTTCGCATCCCGCGGAATGTGCTGACGATTTGCCTTGGCAAGTCCACCTACGCGCGCTGCGGGATCATCGTCAATGTGACGCCGTTTGAGCCGGAGTGGGAAGGGTTCGTGACGCTGGAAATCAGCAACACCACGCCGCTGCCCGCGCGGATTTATGCGAATGAGGGATTGTGCCAGGTGCTGTTTTTTGAAAGCGACGAGGATTGCGAAGTCAGCTACAAGGACAAAAAAGGGAAGTATCAGGCGCAGGGCGGGATTGTTCTTCCGCGCCTCTAATCCCGGCGCACTCTCCTGCTTCTAGCTAGGGGCCGGGCTTGCCCGGCCTTCTTTCATTCCGCGCGAAAACACGCAATAGGCGGCAGGCGGAGGAGGAGCTGGCTGCAAGCCCTAGCGGAAGAGTTTGCCGGCGATTTCGGTGACGTGCTTCCCCTGGTAGCGGGCGATTTTGAGTTCGTTTTCGCTGGGTTGGCGCGAGCCGTCGGGACCGGCGAGTGTGGTGGCGCCATACGGCGTGCCGCCCGAGATATCACCCATGTGCGTCAGGCCTGATTCGCTGTAGGGCACGCCGACGATGACCATGCCGTGATGCAGCAGCGTGGAGTGAAAACTGGTAATCGTGGTCTCCTGACCGCCGTGCTGGGTGCCCGTTGAGGCGAACACGCTGCCTACTTTTCCAATCAGCGAGCCTTTGGCCCACAACCCGCCGGTCTGATCCAGGAAATTCCGCATTTGCGCGGCCATGTTGCCAAAGCGCGTGGGAGTTCCGAAAATAATGGCGTGGGCTTCTGGCAGTTGGTCCACTTTGGCGACCGGTACTTGGGCAAGCGCCGCCTTTGCGGCTTTGGCGCCGTATTTCTCCAGCACGTCGTCGGGCACAAGTTCCTGCACCTGATAGAGCGAGACTTCAGCGCCGGGAACCTGCTTTGCACCTTCCGCGACGGCCTGCGCCATTTTGTAGACGTGGCCGTACATGCTGTAGAAAATCACTTGAACCTTGATGGCCATTGGGTGGCTCCTCCGTGTTTCAGGTTTTTGAGATCGGATCCGTCTCCGTGCCCACTTGCATCATCTGCAAGGGGTAGCCCAGTTCACGCCAGGCGTCGAGTCCGCCCTGGAGCGGGCGGATATGCCTTATGCCTTTGTTTCTGAGGAGCAGCGCCACACGGGCGCTGGTGGCTTCGTTTGGTCAAGTACAGTAGAGGATAACTTCGCGGTCGCGCGGCAGCCGCTCATCGGTTTGCTGGAGTTCGCTTGCGTCCATGCGAAAAGCGCCGGGGATCGTTTCCGGGTCGGCTTCAAAGTCCACCGAATGCCGCAGGTCCACGATCGTGAGCGGCTCGCCCGCGTCCAGTTTTTCTTTCAACTCTGCCGGGCTGATGCGCGAAATTCTCAATTCGCGCAGGAATTTCTGGCGTGCCACGAACTTGTAGCCCACGTAGAAGATCAGGGCGCCAACCACCAGCACCATCAGGCCGCCGCCAAGCTGTTGGGCTTTCATCGCGATGAGCTCAATCTGCCCGCTGAAGATGTATCCAAGGCCCAGATACGTTCCGGCCCAAAGAACCGCACCCATCGCATCGAAGGCCAGAAATCTCCGGAACTTCATGTGGAAGATGCCGGCGAGCGGCGTGGCCACGGTGTTCAGGCCAGGGAGAAACTTGGCAACCAGCAGGGATTTTGCGCCCTGCTTTTCAAAGAGCCCTTCTGTGCGGCGCACGCAGGAATCCGGCTCCAGTGAAATTTTGCACAGCCAGTGGAGAATCCGGATGCCCCTCCTTCGGCCGAGTTCGTACCAGATCGTGTCGGCGGAAACCGCCGCCACCATGCAGATCAACAGCGCGACGCCGAAATTCAGCCGGTTCATTCCGCCAAGCGCTCCAGCAGCCAGGAGCAACGGAATCGAAGGAAGAGGTAGGCCCGCCTGTTCGAGGAACACCCAGATCAACAGAACCAGGTAACCGTGGTTCACCAGGAATTCGAGCGTGCTGTGCATGCCGGGTTATTTCCTCTGTAAAAGCATAACTCATGCGGGTTACTTCTGGATGAAGGATGCGGGCTTGCCCCAGCGCCCGCCCATGACAAATGAGTCCAGCGGCTTTCGCTCGCGCGGCGCCAGTTCGCGCTGGCGCAGCGTCTCGGGCAAGGATTCTGGATTGCCCGGGTAGCCGATGGTGAAAGCCGCGATCGGATCCCACCCACTGGGAATCTCGAGAAGCTCGATGGCTTTCTGCGCATCGAACCCCGCCATTTGATGCACGAACAGGCCCCGAGAGGTAGCTTCGAGCGAAAGATTCGCCACGGCCGCCCCGGTATCGTAAAAGGCGTTGCGGTTGGGTTTACCGGTCTGGGCGAAGGCCAGTCGGGAGACGGCAATCGCCAGCACCGGGGCGTGTTTCGCCCAACCCTGGTTGAACTCCACCAGCGTGCTCAGCATCTTCGCGTGGTTTTCCTTGTCGCCGGCCGTGGTAACGAGGAAAGCCCATGGCTGTTCGTTGCTGCTCGATGGCGCCCAGCGCGCGGCTTCAAACAAGCTGCGCAATACGTCCGCCGGAACGGATTGCTCTGAAAACGCGCGTGGGCTCCAGCGGTGCTCGATCAATTCGTGGACTTGATGCTCGGTTGGCGCCGGCTTGTGCATGACGATTTCCTTATTTTCGCTTAGTTGGCCCTCAGGAAGCTGCAGGCGGCAGGATCGCCGCCCGCAACGCACCACTCCATCGTAACAACGCTCAAGGAAACTACTTTGACTGTGGAGGAATGATCATTTCCACATCGAGCGTGACGTTCACATCATCGCCGACAACAACGCCGCCACTGTCGAGCTTCTGGTTCCAGGCCACGCCGAAGTCCTGCCGGTTGATTTTTGTGGAAGCAGAAACCGCAGTGCGCTCGAGGCCCCAGGGATCCTTGATGGGAGCCTTGGGCAGCGTCGCGGTAAGAATCGCGGCCTTGGTCACGCCCCGGATGGTCAGGTCGCCGGTGACCTTGAGATTGCCGTCGGCACTGCGCTCGACCTTGGTGGATTGAAAGGTGATGGTGGGATACCTGGCGACGTCAAAGAAGGCCTCGCTTTTCAGGTGCTTGTCGCGATCGGGTTCGCGGGTATCGACAGTCGTGGCGTCAATGGTGACGTTCACGCTGGATCTGGAAATATCCGAGTCGTCCACAACCACGGTTCCGGTGACACCGTGAAATTCGCCGCGCACGGTCGAAATCATCAGGTGGGTCACGCCGAATCCGGCGCTCGAGTGCCGCGGATCGATCTGGTACGTAGTTGTCCCCGCGCTTGCGGGCAGCGCGAGTGCCGCCGCCAGCCCTGCCAACATTCCTGCTTTTGAGAATGGCCCGTTCATCGTTGCTTCTCCTTTATATTTCTCTCGCCTGGTTCACTTGCCGAATTTTTGAGTATTGGATGCCCAAGCTCCTATTTCGGCGCTTCGGCCGCCACTTCGGCAAGAAGATCCATCAGAGTCTTCAAACGCGCGGAAGTCATGTGGGCGAACTGGCTCTTGTGGAGTTCCCGGATGGGAGCGTCCATCTTCTTGAGCAGCTTCAGACCGTCATCCGTGATTCGCGCCTTCACCACGCGCCGGTCTTCTTTCTGGCGTTCGCGGGTGATCAGGGCGCGTTTCTCCATGCGGTCGAGGAGGCGAGTCATGTCCGGGTCGCGGGAGATCATGCGTTCGGCGACGGTGTTGCAGGGGAGGCCCTCGGGGCCGGCGCCGCGCAGGATGCGGAGGACGTTGTATTGGGCCGAAGTCAGACCGTTGGCTTTCATCAATTGATCGCCTCGAGAAGCCAGGGAATCGGACGCCCTGAGGAGGGCGACGAAGATCTGGTCCTCGAGAGGGAGGGCGCCGGGGGAGCCGGCTTTGGATCGGGAATTCATGGAGTGATGATAGTCGTGTAAACGACTATTGTCAAGAGGAAAATATGCCCCTTGTCGCTTCGCTACGGCTTGGCCACGGGCCGCAACTGCACTTCGCTGATGAAACTCTGCGGGCCCTGGGTCGCTATCATGCACACGGCGTGGGCCACGTCATCCGCCGTCAGCACCTTGCTGGGGTCCTTTGGCCCGCGCCCCCGGAAATCCGTTGCCACGCTTCCAGGACAAATCACGCTTACACGGATTCCGTGCGCGCGCAGGTCCTCGGCCATGCAGCCGGAGAGCCCCTGAAGCCCCCATTTCGAGGCGCAATAGATTCCTCCACCGGCAAAAGTATTTTTTCCGGCGAGCGAGCTGATATTAATGATGTCGCCGCCGCGGCGCTCGATCATTCCCGGAATCACGGCGCGCGAGAGAAAAAACACGCTCTTTAAATTCGTGTTCATCACCAGGTCCCACTCGGCTTCACTTTTATCCTGGATGGCACCGAAGCCGCCGCCTCCCGTCCCCGCGTTGTTGACCAGGATCGTGATGCCGCCGAGTTCCTTTTCCGTCGCCTGGGCGAACGCGCGGATCTCGGCCTCGTTCGTTACATCGGCGCGGCGCGCCAGAATCCTGGTTCCTGCGGATTCCAATTCACGCGCCGCGAGCATTAATTTTTCTTCATCCCGGCCGCAAATGCTCACGGCCGCTCCGATTGCGGCAAGTTCCCTGGCGATCGCTTTGCCGATGCCGCGGCTGCCGCCGGTGACCAGGGCCACGCCGCCCAGCAGCGGTTTTCCCGCCGCATTTCTTGTATTTGCCCCGCTTATGTTGGCCATTTGTATTCCTCCTCGCCGAAGCCACTCTTTTTGTGCGAAACTCATCTTATCTCGTTAGGATGACACCCCAATGAGAATGCCTCGGTGGTGTGCCGGGGCCAAGGTTTTCGGCGTGCTCCGCGCAAGGCCCCGGCCCTCCGGGTTTTGAAATTTCAGATCCCGGCTTGCGATTGGAGAGCGGCTGAACCTATAATTCCAACGTTTCCGATAGGGCACTTCTGGACCGCAGGGAATGGCAGCAGTTCCGTCAGCGGCATGACCTCTGGCGATTTACGCAATTTTACTTTCATGTATGCAGCGAGGAGATAAGGAATGAGAGCAATTCGTTGGATGGCAAGCCTTCTGCTTCTTGCGGCGCTTGGCCTGAGCAGCAGCCCGAATGCCGCGGCCCAGGACGCGTCTGCCGCAGGCGCAACCAAGCAGCAGCCCTACACGATGGCGGAGTATAACTCCTACCAGGCTGCCGCCGCTGAAAAGAATCCCGCCGCCCAGATCAAGCTGCTCGACGATTTTGTCGCCAAGTATCCGAATTCCGCGCTTCTGAATTACATCTACCCTCTGTATTACAAGAATTACTACGCACAAAAGAATTATCCGAAGGCCATCGAATACGCGGACAAGATGAGCGCGCTCGGCGACAAGATCAATCCCGCAGAAAAGTATGACGCCTACTATGTGCGCGCGTATGCCTTCAACGCGATTCAGAATCCCGATCCGGAAACCGCCAAGACCGCGCGCACTGCGGCCCTCGCCGCATTGAAGGTTCTGGACCAGTTGCCGAAGCCGGAAGGAGAGGACGATGCCAAGTTTGCCGGGGAAAAAAAGCAGTCGCTGATCGTATTCAACGGTACCGCGGCGACGGCGGCGATGGCAGCGAAGGATTACGCCGGCGCCATAGAGTCCTACAAGGCGGTGCTGGCCCTCGCTCCGGACGATCTGGTCTCCAACTACAAGTTGGGCCAGGCCTACATGGCCATGACTCCCGCGCAGTCGCTTGATGCGATTTGGTACTTTGCGCGTGCGGCCACGTCCAAGAGCGCCACCGAGCAGCAGTCGAAGTCGGTGAAGAGTTATATCCGCAAGGTGATCGCGAATTACCAGGGCGGGACGGTTTGCGACCCGCTGATAGACGCGGAGATGAACGAGCTCCTGCAACTTGCGCCCAATTCGGTCGATCGTCCAGCGAGCTACAAACTCGTCAGCTCCGCCGATCTCGACGCGGCGCGTAAGGACATGACCATTGCCACCGTCGTTACCGACCTGAAAGCGGGCGGGGACAAGGCGAAGCTCACATGGACGGCGGCGTGCGGCCTGGAATTTCCCGACGTACCCGGCAAGCTGATCGAAATCACGGCTGGGACGGATACAATCGAGCTCAAGACGGCTTTCGTCACCAGCGACGCGGAGTTTGAAGCGGCCACGACGCCGAACATGGACGTGATCATCAAGAAGACCGATCAGCCGGAAGCGGCGAAACTGGAGAAGGGCAATCCCGTTCGATTCACAGGCACGCTGGAATCCTATGATCCCGATCCTGCGTTTATGCTGCATTGGGACAAGGCCAAGGTAAATGCGGAAGATTTGCCGAAGGCGGGCCCGGCGAAAAAGCCGGCGCCCAGGAAGCCTGCTCCGAAGAAACCGGGAAACTAGCCTGCACAATTTAGGAAAACCAACGGCCCCGAATTCACCATTCGGGGCCGTTGCTATTTCAGAGTGCGGCCGCTTCCGCTGCCCGCCCTGCTTGCCGCAGGCAGGCATCCGCTTTTACGGATCGAGCGGGTGCGCGTCAAACTTAGGCGCGAAGGCTCCGCTGTCCCCGTCTACCGCCCCTTCCGTCTCCGGTGATCCAGCTTGTATACCGTCATCTTCCTGCTGAGAGTATTGCGGTGAATTCCCAAAAGTTCGGCGGCCCGGCACTGATTGCCGTTGGTTCGCTCCAGAACCCGCTTGATGAAGCGTTTTTCGAATTCACCGACGGCTTCATCAAACAGAATTCCGCGTTCCACCATCTGTCCCACAAGGCCTTCCAGTTGATCTCTCACGTCCGCACTCTCCGCGCCTGCGAATTTTTTTAGGGGGCCGGCTTACGAGTCCAGTTCGCGCCCGGCCAGGATGCGATAGGCTTCCCGGTACTTGGCGCGCGTTCGGGCAACCACTTCGGGGGACAGGGCGGGTCCCGGCGGCGTCTTTGGCCACCGGATCCGTTCGAGATAGTCGCGCACAAACTGCTTGTCAAAAGAAGGCTGGGGGCCGCCGGGCTTGTATTCGGCGGCTGGCCAGAAGCGCGAAGAGTCGGGGGTCAGCGCTTCGTCAATCCAGATCATTTCGCCGTTCAACAGCCCAAATTCAAACTTGGTGTCCGCCAACAGGATTCCGCGCGGTCTGGCATAGGCTGCGGCACGGCGGTAAATTTCGAGCGTGGTGTCGCGGACCTTTTCCGCCAGTTCTTTTCCGAGAATCCCGGCGGCGCGGGCGAAGGGAATATTTTCGTCGTGGCCTGTGACGGCCTTGGTGGCCGGGGTGAAGATCACTTCGGGGAGTTTGTCGGACTCGCGCAATCCGGCGGGAAGCGCGATGCCCGAAACTGTTCCGCTGGCCTGGTATTCCTTCCATCCGGAGCCCGAGAGATACCCGCGCGCCACGCATTCGATGGGAAGGGGCGCCGTTTTTTTCACGACCATCGAGCGGCCGGCCAATTCGTCCTGGAACTGGTCAAACGGGGCGGGGAATTCCGTTGCGCTTAAAACGTGATTGGGGAGGACATCTTTGAACAGATCGAACCAGAACAGGGAGAGTTGCGTGAGGACGCGGCCCTTGTCGGGGATCGGCGTCGGCATGACGACGTCAAAGGCGGAAAGGCGGTCTGTCGCCACAATGAGCAGGCGGTCGCCCAAATCATAGATGTCGCGCACCTTGCCGCGCGCCAGCGGCGCGATGCCCGGAAAATTTGTCTCTCGAATGACTTTTGTTGCAGGACTCGCGTTCACGACAGTGTTGCCCCTGACAAAGTGCTCAGCATTCTATCCCACCGTTCGCCGATGTCAATGTGACAGAAGGAGAATTCGGAGCGAAGAAAACCTTGTGTCGGCCATTGTTTCTTTTAATGAACGAAAGATGGGGCGAAAGATTTTTCGCCCCGCGAGACGGAATTTTGTTTTCGTTAGGCTGCGCTTGCGGCTCTGCGTTTGGCTGCGGGTTGGGCGTCGCCTTCCCAGCGAACGCTGACGAGCTTTGAGACGCCGGGTTCCTGCATGGTTACCCCATAAAGTACGCTGCCGGTCTCCATGGTTTTGCGGTTGTGCGTGACGACGATGAACTGGGTTTGCGCGCTCATGTCGGCGATTAGCCTTGTGAAGCGGCCCACGTTGGCTTCGTCGAGTGGCGCGTCCACTTCGTCGAGGATGCAGAACGGGCTCGGCTGATATCTGAAGATGGCGATCAGCAGCGCGAGGGCGGTCATCGCTTTTTCGCCGCCGGAAAGCAGCAGCACGTTCTGCAGTCGCTTGCCCGGAGGCGATGCCACGATGTCGATGCCCGCGTCGCCGGAGCTGTCCACTTCCGTGAGGCGCATTTCCGCCGTGCCGCCACCGAAAATGGTATGGAAGGCGGTGGTGAAGTTCGTGTTAATTGCGGCGAACGCCTGTTCGAAACGATCCTTTGTGATCAAGTCGAGTTCCTTGATGGCCTGTTGGGTGTCGGTGATTGATTGAAGCAGGTCGTCGCGCTCGCGGGTCAGGAAGGTGAACCGCTGCTCGCATTCGTTGAATTCTTCGAGGGCCATCATGTTGACCGCGCCCATGTTTTCGATCTTCTCTTTCATTTCCCGGTAGTTCGCCTCGGCGATTGCAAGTTCTTCGCCGGACATAAACGCGGTCTCGGAGGCGATGAGATCCTCCGGCTGGGCGTTGACTTCGGCGAGGCAGGTTTCGCGCAGGTGGGCGCGGTCGGAATCGTTGCGGGCTTTTTCGATTTCGAATTTGCCGCGGGTGTCGCGCATTTCCTGGAGCGCCTGGCGGGCCATTCGCAGGTGATCTTCGGCCTGGGTCACGCGAGTGCGGCCCGCATCCCATTCCTGCTCAAGTTCCTTCTGTTTTTCTTCGAAGCGGATTTTCTCGGCGCGCAGGACGCTCAGTTGTTGTGCGAGCTCCTCGGACTGCCGGGCCATCGCCAGAGTCTCTTCGTTGATGGAAGCTTCCTGCTGGTGGAGCGCAAGTTCGCGGCGTTCGAGGTCCGAGCGCTCTTCCGCCAGGCGCTCGGCCATCGCTTCGGCCAGGCCCAATCGCTCGTGCATGGCGGCGAATTCGGCTTTTGCTGCGGAGAGTTCATCCTGCTCGGCCTGTACGGCGCCGCGCAATTGCGCGACTTCCCTGGTGAGCCGGGCGCTTTCCGCATCGGCTTCGGAGCGCGATTTTGCCGCCGCTTCGTGCTGGAATTTCGCCCGCGCCGCGCGCTGCTCTACGGATTCGATTTCGCGGCGCACGCGCGCGAGTTCATTCTGGCAAACGGTAAGGTCCAGTCCGAGGCGGGCCAGTTCGCTTTGCGACTGTTCGTGGCGATGTTTGGTCGCGAAAAGATGGCGTTCGGCTTCGCGCTGCTGCGCGGTGAGTTCTTCCTGGGCTTGCTCGCCAGCGCGGAGTTCCGCTGCCAGCGTTTCAAGTTCCGCGTGGCTGGCTGCCGAGCGGTGCTCAAGCTGCATTACTTCGGCATCCAGCGCACGGAGTTCGCGTTTCATGCCGAGCGGGCCGGCTTCATCCGGGCGGCCGCCGGTGACCATGCGTCCCTGGTAACACGTGCCTTCGGTCGTTACGAAGGCATATTGCGGATATTCGCGCGCGAGCTTCTCCGCCGCTACGGCGCCGTCGGTCAAATAGCCTGAGCGGAGGCGGGGCAAAAACTGTTTCGCGGCCGGACCGAGGGGGTCTCGGAATTCCACGAGCCTGTCGAGACGGGAGATTACGCCATCTTCGGAGCGGAAATGGACGATTGGCTCGTATTCATCGAGTTTCAGGTTGCGGAGCGAGTCCACAAAGAAAGTGGCGCGGCCGCCGACTTCATTGCGCAAGAGTGAAACGCCGGCGCGCGCGTGGTCATACGTCTCCACGACGACGTATTCCAATTCGTCTCGAAGGTACTGTTCGACTGCGGCTTCGTGCTGCTCCTGGACTTCCGCGTAATCCGCGAGCACGCCCACGGCGCGAAATTCCTGGCCGCCGTGGCGTTCGTTTGCGGCGAACAGTTTCTGGACCGCCTCGCCCGTATAGGAGCGGTCGTTCAGAATTTGCGTCAGCGTGGAATGCCGGGCGCGGACCGCGGCCAAATTGTCGCGAAGGGAATCGGCGTCTTTTTGTGTTTTCTCGCGGACCTGCTTCAGTTCGGCGACGCGAGCCTGGATCTCGGTTGCTCTCTTCTGGAGTTCCCCGGCTTGCATGATGGCGTTCTGCCAATCCTGTGCCGCGCACTCCGCGTCGTCGCGCACATGGATGGAGCTTTCGAGCAGGGCGGTTTCGCGCTCTTCCTGCTTGCGCATCGAATCCGTCTGGTGAACCAACGCTTCTTCGGCTTGCTTCTGTTCGCCGTGCAGGCGCAGCAGACTTTCGCCGGCCTGGGTCGCTACGCGGCGCAGCGCGTCCATGCGCGCTTCGGCTTCAGAAATTTGCGCCGCACGTTGCGCGGCTTGGGCGGTAAGTTCTTCCACGCGAGCGCTGACGGTGATGGAGTCGCGGCGCGCGTTCTCGACGGCCTGGAGTTGCGCCGAATTGCGCCTCTCCCATTCCGCGTGCTGACCGGACAGCGCGTTCCGCTCCAAGCGGATCTGTTCATTGCGCCCGGCCAGCTCGGAACTGCGGGTCTGATTGAAGGTGATGCGATTTTCGATGCGGTCCACTTCAAGCGCCGTATGATTCAGCACGTTCTGGTTTTGGCGGATTTCGGCGTCCAGCGCGTAGATGCGCTGGCTCAGGCGATCCTGCTCTGCTTCCTGCTCGTGGATCATCTGCGCGTGCCGCGTTTCGGTCGCAGCCAGTTCGGCCAGGCGCGTTTCGACGCGGTCGGCTTCGGCGTCGAGTTCGCGGGCTTTTCCGGCCAGCATCTGGCGAACAATGCCGCGCATCTGGTCACGAATTTCCGCGTAACGCCGCGCTTTGGCGGCTTGCCGTTTCAACGAGCCGAGTTGCTTTTCGACTTCGACGACGATGTCGTTTACGCGAGACAAATTAACTTTCGACGATTCGAGCTTTGCCTCGCTCAATCTTTTCTTGGTTTTGAATTTCGTAACGCCAGCGGCTTCTTCGATGATGGCGCGGCGCTCCATCGGCTTGGTCGCAAGGATCTGGCCGATGCGCCCCTGCTCGATGATGGCGTAGGAGTCCGGGCCGAGGCCGACGCCCATGAACATTTCCTGGATGTCGCGCAAGCGGCCGACGCGCCCATTGATCAGGTATTCGCTCTGCCCGCTGCGGTACAGGCGGCGGCAGACCACCACTTCTCCGGGCTTGGTAACCAGCGCTGGTTTCTCCACTTTTTTCCTGCGCTTCAGTTTGAATCCGGATTCGGTCTGACCCCCGGCCGTCAGGCTGGCATCGCCCGGGTTTTCGCCAGTGACTTCGGTAGCCGCGATCGCGCCATCAATCATCGCATCCAGATTCTCCGAGGCACTCTGCGGATCCTCTTTGCTCTCTGCGGTAAATTCTCTCGTTTCCTCTTCCGCTGCGCTCTCCAACACAAAACGCGCAGCTTCGGCAAGCTCCGGATCTTCCATGGTGATCGTCACTTCGGCCAGGCCCATCGGCGGGCGCTTGGTGGTGCCGTTGAAAATGCAATCGGCCATCCGCTCGGCGCGCAGAGACTTGTGGCTCTGCTCTCCGAGCACCCAACTGATGGCGTCGACCACGTTCGATTTTCCGCAGCCGTTCGGCCCGACGATGCAGGTGGTGCCGGTGCCGCTGAACGTCACCACGGTGCGTTCGCAAAACGACTTGAAGCCCACGATTTCGACTTTGCGCAGCTTGAGCAAGGTGTCCCCTCTTGTCGTAGCCTACTGCTCCGCGGCCCGGGGTCAATGGAACTGAACCCGGAATCCAGTCCCGGATGACAGAGTACCGGCCTAATACTCCCAGAACCCGGCCTCTGCACTCACGTTGCTGTTAAACACACCACCAGCGTGAACAAATTCACCCAGGTTTTTGGCGCGAAGAGAGACGACTTTCCTTTCCTCGGGAGGAGGAGTCTTCACGCAACGCTTCTGCCTGTAACAGACAGAAAGCACAAACGTTTGGCAGGTTCTCGGTCAGAGGCCCAGCCGCCTGGCGCTAAGATGGCGGTACGGGAGAAAAGCGTATCACGCGATTGGGGGCCTGTAAAGCCCTACTCTACCTGTTGTGGCCTATTTCTCTCGACCACAATTTTCGGGCTGCTGGGGGGGCTAGTCAATACGCTTTGCTACCACGCGGAGGCGCCGGTAATCCACGACCCAGTGGCCGTCGCGGAAGAGCTTCGGCCGCGACGCGCGCTCGATTTCCTCAACCAGGCGCTCCCGGGTGGCTTCCGGCAGGCCTTCCAGAAATGCGCCGCCGAACATCTTCAGCCAGTTGGGCAGGCCGCGTTCGCCGTCGCCCAGCGGCGTTGGACGGTCAACGAGAGTCGCGTGGGTAACTTCGAAGCCGTGCTGCTCGAGCAAGCCCGCGTACTGGGCGAGGCTTGGGTAATACCAGGGGTCGGGCGCGGTGCCGGCCAGACCTGATTTCAGCCAGGCACGCCGAACGGCACTGAGTAGTTCACCGGTGTTGCCTTTGCCGCCGAATTCAGCGACGAACCGTCCGCCGGGGCAGAGCGACTTCCTGATTCCGGCAACCACGCGCTCGGGTTCCCTGATCCAGTGCAGCGTGGCGTTGGAAAAGACCGCGTCAAAGATGCCATCCAGTGCGATTTCGCGAGCGTCCATCACTTCAAACCGCAGGGCTGGGTATCGTTGTTTGGCCTGGCGGATCATTTCCGGTGAGCGATCGACGCCCACCACGTGCGCGCCGGCTTCCGCGATTCTGGCTGTCAGGTGGCCCGTGCCACAACCCAGATCCAGGATCCGTTCTCCGGGCTTGGCGTCGAGCAAGTCGAGCACTTTGGCGGCGAGCTTCCAGACAAAGGAATGCTTGTCATCATAGAGTCCCGCGTCCCACAATTCATTTCCCGCCACGCTAAGCTCCCCCCATTTCAAGGACCGCTCCCGTTTCCGCTTCCAAAGTTTCGCTTGGCCCCAATTTTACGATCGCATGGGCCAGGCTCGCGTTGGACACCTGAAAAGTTCCTGAGCCATCCGTCTTCGCATAGGGCAATTCATGAATTCCTGGTGCTACGCCACGAACGGAAGCTTCGATCAAGTCGCCGTCGGGCAATTTGCCCGCGAATCTCCACTGTAATCTTTCCTTGGAACGCTCGATCTCCAATTCCTTGATCGCTCGAATGGCACTTGCTCGCCCGCGATGCCACAAGACGGCGTTCCGGAAGACCATACCGAGCGGCAGGTCATAGACGAGCGTCTCGAGCGTGCTCGCTCCGTTGGGCTGCGGAAAATAGGCATGCATCCAGCGCCAGTAGCTTCTGTGGCGGTATCCGCAGTTATGGCCCTGTACGCCGAAGCCCAGCGGTTCGCCGCTGACTTTCTTGCCGTCGCAGTGAATCTCGCCGGAGAAGGCGGCATCGGAATGTGGCGAGCGCGAAAAACCGATCCAGCCTTTATCGCTCAGCTTCGCGCCAAAGAGCGACTGGATACGCAGGTTCCAGGAAATGTGATGGCCGTCGGAGTGAAGATTTCCCCAGCAGCAGCCCTCCCGAATCCCGCTTCCCGCGGCGCGGCAATGAAACGGAGCATACCCCCGCGGGCTCAACTCCAGCTGTTCAATGGGGAAATCCACGATGAAACTCTGGGCCGCGCGTGCGCGAGGAAACCACACCGCCCAAACCTGAAAATGCCGGCGCGCCGATGTCTCCGGCGAAATCCTGAGGTTGTTCACCAGCAAATAACGGAACCACCAAGCGCCGCTACTGTCCGCCAAGCCGCAGCGCACAAACCAGACTTCGTAGCGCCGTCGCATCTTCAGTGTGGAGTAGGCGGAGTTGAGTTTGGCGTGGTTCAGGAGGGCTCCTCGTGGGGACGGTTGCTGTAATCGGATCGCTGGTCGCCGTTATCCGGTGAGGGACAGCCGCGATCAAAGAACAGCGAAGAGGAAGCAAGAGTGGGCAGCAACTTCACCTCGCGCTCTTCAGATACTTATCAAACCACGCTACCATGCGCGTTTGCATGTCCACGCGATGCGCGGCTTCCTCAAGGCCGTGCGGCTCGCGCGGGTAAACCACGAAATCGGTCGCGACGCCGTAGCGCTTCAGGCCGCGGTAGAGTTCCTGGCTCTGGCCAAGGGGATCGATCGGGTCGGCTTCACCTTCGAGAATCAGCGTAGGCGTCTTGGCATTTTTTATGTACAGGAACGGTGAGCTATTAAGAAATCTCTCGGGATGTTCGTAGGGAGTTCCGAAGAACCATTCATCCGGCGCCGAGTGGTTCTCCGTGCCGAATTCGGAGATCAGGTTGGCCATGCCGGCGCCAGCCACCGCAGCCTTGAAATGGTCCGTCTGCGTCACGGCCCACTCCGCCATGTATCCGCCGTAGGACCAGCCGCCGATGCCCAGCCGCTTGGGATCCGCAATTCCCCTGGTGACCAGGTCTCCCACACCGGCCATGACGTCCTTGAAATCACCGCCGCCCCAATCGGCGCGGTTCATCTCCATGAATTTTTCGCCGTAGCCAACCGAACCGCGCACGTTGGGGTACAGTACCGCGTAGCCGCGGGCCACCAGCAGCTGGCCCCAGATCTCCACGGCATCGCGCCAGTTTCCCGTGGGCCCGCCGTGCACCAGGACGATGGCGGGGAGTTTGGACTTGCCGTCATAACCGGCTGGTTTGAGCAACGCCGCTTCAATTTCCACGCCATCGAACGATTTGTATTTGTAAAACTCCGGCGCAATCAGTCCGTACGTCTCGAGCGAGTCGTTCAGGTGAGTCACCTGCCGCGCTTCGCCTGCCGTATCGCGCAGCCAGAGTTCCGGCGGAGCGACACTGGTCTGCCCGACGAAGCCAATCTCGCCCGTCGGTGACACGTCAAATTCGCCGGGGTTCGCGGGCAAATCAGGCCAATCTTCTCTTTCTCCCGTGCGGGAATAGACCGCAAATTTATTGCGAAAGCCCTCGGCAAACTCAAGCGCCAGCGAACCGTCTTTCGCCCAGTGATAGTTTCCGACCGGGCGGTCGAGGCTGGCTCCGGTCAGGTTGCGCGCCACACCGCCTTCTGAGCCGATGAGCCAGAGATCGTGGGGAGTGGGCCCGTCGTCGCGTGCGGCCGCGAAGCTGAGCAGTTTGCCATCGGGCGAAATTTTCAAATCATTGATAGGCCCATGCGGCGCGCGAAGTTCGTCCATGCCGCCGCGCAGCCAGACGGAGTACAGACCGTCGGTGAAAAGATCGGACGCGGGCTTGTTCGTCGCTTGCACCACGATGCTCTGGCCGTCGGGCATCCACTTCAAGTCCTCGATTTTCCAGGTTGCGGGGGTGACGGCGTGGGCCTCATTTTTGGCGAGGTCCAGGATGCGCAGGCGGGGTTGCTTATCGTCCTTGTCAACCACGCGCGCGTCGTCTTTATCTTTTATCTTTTTTTGTTCTACTTCAGACTTGGGGTCGGGCGCAAGATAGGCAATCGATTGGCCGTCGGGCGACCAGGCCAAAGCGCTGACGCTCGTCTTGTCCCTGGTTACCGGCGCGGCCTCGCCGCCACTCATGTTCAGGATGTAGATTTGCTGTTCTTCGCCGCCGCGATTTGAAAGAAACGCCAGCTTTTTCCCGTCAGGCGACCATCGCGGCCAGATCTCGGACTTTTCCGAGAAGGTTAACTGCCGCACGGCGGCGGTCTTTCTATCGTATAGCCAGATGTGGCGGATGCGCTTTTCGCCCTTCCGCGGTTCGCCGACCACGAAGGCCACGCGCAGGCCATCGGGCGAAAATTGCGGATCCTGCACGCTGCGCAGTTCGAGGAAGGTTTCCGGGCTGAGAGTTTTCTTCTGGTCCGTTGCCGGAGTTGCGGCGGGTCGTGCGGGTTTTTCCTGCGCGCACAGCGAACCGGCCACCATCACGGTAAACACCATCCAAGCCGCCACATGCTTTTGCATCTGCAATTTCCCCCGATTCTGCGCTTCAGAAAAAGGAATCTTTCGACTGTATTCGCCACGGCTCGAAGCTGTCAATCGCCGACGATTGCGTCTGGCATCAATTTTTTGCGGGTGTAACCGGTGGGATTGGGTATACGATGAAACTCCTTAGAGGAGGAACATCATGGCGAAGAAAAACAGACTTACCGAAGTCGGGAAAAAGGTCGGGGCCGCGCTGGGCAAGGCCAACCGCGAAGCGCACCTCCAGGCGCGCAAGGTGTCGGCGGCCAGCAAAATCGCGAAAGAGGAATTAAAGGACATCTCCAAGCAGGTCGAAGCGATGAAGAAACAGCTGGAGAAAACCGCCAAGCGCCTGAAGTCCGCGCTGGACTGATTTGGCGCGAGACTCGTTCCTGATTTTCCACACGAGGTCCGAACCTTGGCGCTGACGGCGAGAGAACTCCTCCAGGAACTTCAACGCTATGCCGTGGCCGCTCCCACGGAGCGGGCCGTCATGGGGCAGATTGCCAAGCGGCTGCACGAAAACATGGCGCGCTACAACTGGGTCGGTTTTTACCTCGTCGATCCGGCGGACGCGGGCTACCTGATCGTGGGGCCGTACGCCGGCAGCTTCACGCCCAACGCGCGCATTCCGCTGAACAAGGGACTCTGCGGCGCGGCGGCCAGTAGCGGCCAGGTGGTCGTCGTGCAGGACGTAAGCAAGGATCCACGCTACCTTGCGGGATCGTCCCTGGTGAAGTCTGAGATCGTCGTCCCCATTTACGCGAAAAAGAAGCTTGCGGCCGAACTCGATATCGAAAGCTATTTCGCCGACACCTTCGGCAAATCGGATCAGGATTTTATAGAGGGCTGCGCCAGGGTGATGGCCGAGTACCTGGGAAGAGAGTAGGGGCCGTGACGGGTGTCGGGAGCAGGCGGGATCGCCAGGAAAGAATCAAAGGGCAACTCCCTACAACCCGAGGCAGGCGGCGAGCGCACGGGAGTGAACCAGCAGGCATCACAGGCTACGCTGGACGAGCTGCAGGAAATCAACTCCGGATCGGTGAAGACACCCTGAGCGCCAGATTGCCGCTTAGTTTTGGCGATTTGGGGTTTCGGGAGTTTCGTCCACCAGCTTATAACCGGGGGGAACTTTAAACCTCGACTCGTCCGGCTCCGTGCGCACCAGTCGAGTGACACTGACGGTTTGTTGCCCGCTTCGCGGGTCGTCATGCTTGACGAGCATGTTCAGGTGCAACTCGTCCGAGTACCAGTATTCATCCGTTACAATCACGGGCTTGCCTGTGCCGCTGGCGGTTGCCGGCACCGTTGTGGTTTTCCGAACGCCGTGGGCCACAACATTTTCCATCACCTGGGTGCCTAAATCCTCCCCATCGACGGGCGGCTTGCCGGCGGAATAAAGCGGATCCGGATTGGAATCCGCAGCCGGTGCTGGCGCGGGCAAGGTGGATTGCCGCGCTATTTTTGTGGCGGGATTCACGAAGATGCTGAACCTGGTTTCCGGATCAAAGATGTGAAAGGAAAGGAGCGGGGGCTGGCCGCTGAAGGGCGGGCTTACCAACTGCCGGCGCTCATTATAAATTCGGCCCTGCGAATCGCGTGCAATATTGGCAATGCTTTTCCTTGCCAGGGTCGAACCATCCGCCAGAGTCTGCCTACTTTCCACTTCTACGACCGCGGTAAGCGGCGCGCCCGGAACCGGAGTAACAAAAATCCCGTCGACAACCGCGGTAACGCCGCGATATTGCGGCGGTTTCAAATCAGGGGGTTCCTGGGAAAAGCCTAGCGGGGACGCGAGCCCGGCAACTGCTGCCAGACACGCGATCATTCGGATGCTTCGTCGAAACACGGCCGGATTCACCACGTCTACCGACAAAATCCTAAAACACGGAAGAACGGAGTGTCAACTATCTTGCGCCTCTCCCTCCCGTAAACGACTATCGCTTTGCCCGTCGAGTTAACGCGAAGCTTCCCGAAGGTCGCGTCTGACCACCTCCGTGATTCTCTCAGATTCACCGACGGCCCTGGGCCGCGTCATTGCGGCATTGGCGGAGGCTCGGATACAATCGCTTATTTGCTTGTTGCCAGAAAGGCCTAGCCGGGACGCGATGCACCAAATCCAGCTGCACAACACCCTTTCAGGAAAAGTTGAACCGTTTGCGCCGCTCAGACCGGGACACGTGGGGATGTACACCTGCGGGCCGACCGTGTACGACTACGCGCACATCGGCAACTACCGGACATTTGTGTTTCAGGACATCTTGCGGCGTTTCCTCAAACTGCGCGGTTTGAAGCTGAATCATGTGATGAACCTGACCGACGTGGACGACCGCATCATCGCGAATGCGGCGGCGGCCGGAGTGGGCATCCGGGAGTACACCGAAAAGTTTGTGCAGGCGTTTTTTGCAGATTGCAGGACGCTGAGCATCGAGTCGCCGGAACACTGGATCCGGGCGACAGATCACATCGACGACATGGTCGTGCTGATCCGGAAGCTGCAGGAGAACACCTACACCTACGCGAGCGAAGGCTCGATCTATTACCGCATCACGAAATTCAGGGATTACGGCAAGCTTTCGAAGGTGGATCTTTCTGGCATTCAGGCTGGCGCGCGCGTGGACAACGATCGCTACGAAAAAGAGAGCGCGCGGGATTTCGCGTTGTGGAAAGCGCCGAAGCCGGGCGAGCATTTCTGGGAGACGCCAATCGGCGTCGGGCGACCGGGCTGGCACATCGAATGTTCGGCGATGGCGATGAAGTACCTGGGCGAAACGCTGGACATCCATACGGGTGGCATCGATCTGGCCTTCCCGCACCATGAAAACGAAATTGCGCAGAGCGAAGCGGCAACGGGGAAACAATTTGTGCGCTACTGGCTGCACGCCGAGCATTTACTGGTGGAAGGCGAGAAGATGTCCAAGTCGCTAGGGAACTTTTTCACCCTGCGGGATCTTTTCGCGAAGGGGTACAAGCCGTCGGCGCTCCGATTTGCGCTGGCGAGTGTTCCCTATCGCAGGCAGCTGAATTTCACGTTTGATGGATTGCAGCAGGCGACGAGCTCGGTGGAGCGGCTGCGGAATTTTACGGCGCGATTGAAGAATGAAAAATTCCCGGCGGGCAACCAACCGGGAATGGCGGAGCGCGTCAAGAACGCGGCGGATGAGTTCGACGCCGGGCTTTCCGACGATCTGAACACGGCGCAGGCGTTGGCGGCGGTGTTCGATTTTGTGCGTGAAGCCAACACCGTGATGGACAAGGGCGAGTTCCGGCAAGGCGACGTGGCGGCGGCCGCCGAGTTCCTGGGCAATTTTGACAAGGTGTTCGCCGTGCTGGAAGACAACGACGGCGAAAAGCTGAAAGTGATTGGTTTTGGCGGCGGCGACGCCGGATTGGGCGATGCGGAAATCGAAAAACTGGTGGCGGAGCGCCAGGCGGCGCGCGCGCGGCGCGACTTCGCGGCCTCCGATCGGGTGCGGAAAGAGCTCTTGGACCGTGGTATAATTCTGGAAGACACGAAGGATGGAAAAGTACGCTGGAAACGAAAATGAAGCACTTTCACTTCCTCAAGCATGATCGCGTAGCTGTGGGTCCTCGTGTGCCCCGCAAGTTTCGCCCGGCCAATTTGCGCCCCGGGCTTTACAGCGTCGATTAAGCAGCGTTTCGCGCAGGTTTCGGCAAATCAACGCCGGTCCACAAGCCTGCAATTTCCCGCCCGTCCGCGACAACACTTTTCCTGCGAATCCCCGGCGAAACGCACATCTGGAGAGATCATGATTACAGCCACGGAAACCAAACTACCCAAAATCAAGACGGCATTGCCCGGGCCCAGGGCGAAGGAAGTGATCGCGTTCGACGCGAAATTCATGTCCCCTTCGTTGACGCGCGATTACCCCCTAGTGGCCGAGCGCGCTTCGGGTGCTATCGTGGAAGACCCGGATGGAAACACTTTCCTCGATTTTGCGGCGGGCATCGCGGTCTGCTCGACGGGGCACTGCCACCCGAAAGTGGTTGCGGCCATTCAGAAGCAGGCGGCAGACCTGATTCACATCGCCGGAACGGACTTTTATCACCGACACATGCCGGAGTTCGCGGAAAAACTGGTTTCGACGATGCCGAAATCGGAAAAGTGGAAAGTGTTTTTCGGCAATTCCGGAACGGAAGTGGTGGAAGGCGCGATAAAGCTGGCGCGGTATCACACCAAGCGCGACAAACTGATTGCGTTTTACGGCTGCTTCCACGGGCGCACGCTGGGATCGCTTTCGCTGACCGCTTCAAAGAGCACGCAGCGCAAGAACTTTGGCACGCTGCTCGGCGGCGTCGAGCACATCCCGTATCCCTACGCCTATCGCTGCGCTCTGGGTCATACGAAAGAAACCTGCGGCGGCGAAATCATCGAAATGCTCGAACAGCAGGTCTTCAAACGGCTGTTCGCTCCGGAAGAGATTGCGGCGATTATTGTCGAGCCGGTGCAGGGCGAAGGCGGGTTCATCCCGGCACCGCTGTTTTTCCTGCAGGAACTGCAGCGCATCTCGAACAAGCACGGCATCATGCTGATCCTGGATGAAGTGCAGGCGGGCATGGGGCGCACCGGGAAATGGTGGGCTTACGATCACGCCGGCATCACGCCGGACATCGTGCTGACCGCGAAGGGAATTGCGAGCGGCATGCCGATGGCGGCGTTCATCGCGAAGGAAAGCGTGATGAACTGGAAGACTGGCTCGCACGGCACGACCTACGGTGGCAATCCCGTCTGCCTGGCCGCCGCGAGCGCAACGTTCGACCTGATTGAAGGCGGGTTGATGGCCAATGCCGAGAAGGTTGGGAATTACATCTTCAGCAAGATCAGCGACTGGCCGAACCGCTTCAAGATTGTGGGCGATGTCCGCGGCAAGGGTCTGATGATCGGCGTGGAGATCGTGCGCGATCAACGGACCAAGGAACGCGCGGCGGATCTGCGCGATGCCGTGGTGGACAACGCGTTTCACCGGGGGTTGCTGACGCTCGGCTCGGGCGAGAACTCGATCCGGATTTCGCCGCCGCTGATCATTGACGAAGAGCAGGCGGATTGCGCGATCCGGATTATGGAGGAATCGATCCGGGAGGCGGAGAAGAAGATTTAACAGAAATCGATCCGATCACAGCGATCAGAGAACAGGCGGCCCGAGCCAGATCCCGCCCGAAAGCCTCCGGTCGTCGGGCTTCACAAGGGCGCCCTCAGCGCGCGAGCCTGAGGGCTTGCCTGGGCCGTCGGTTTTCCTGCAGCTCACCCCCGTTTAGGGTGAGGCTGTTCCGAGTTCCGGCACGATCTCGCCATCGCCGCGAAAACCCTTCGGCCTGGAGGCCTGAACTACAGGTCGAAGAACCATTCAGGGTACAATACCTGACTAGCTTGGAGTGCTTCCAAGCAGCATCCTGAGAGAATCCGTTTGGGGGAAATGCATTGCCGGAGTTACGCAAGGATCCAATCACAGGCCGTTGGGTGATTATTTCGACCGACCGCGGAAAACGGCCCAATGATTTTCTGCGCGAAAGCGTGTTTCCCAAGCCGCCGCAGAATTGCCCGTTCTGCCCGGGAAATGAAGCGAAGACACCGCCGGAGATTCTGGCCTACGGGCGGAATGGTACCGGTGCAAACACGCCGGGATGGAATATTCGCGTGGTGCCCAACCGTTTTCCGGCGCTCGGGATCGAAGGCGAACTGGACCGCGAGGGTGAAGGCCTGTTCGACAAGATGAACGGCATCGGCGCGCACGAAGTCGTCATCGAAACTCCGCAACACCAGACGACGCTGGCGCAATTGCCGCAGAAATCAATCGAAGATGTGCTGTGGGCCTACCGCGACCGGATGCTGGACCTGAAAAACGACAAGCGCTTCCGCTACGTGCTGATTTTCAAGAATCACGGGGAAGCTGCAGGCGCTTCGGTGGAGCACCCGCACTCGCAGCTGATTGCCCTGCCGATCGTGCCGCGCCGCGTGCGCGAAGAAGTGGACAACTGCTGGCACTATTACGACGAAAAAGAACGCTGCATTTTCTGCGACATCATCCGGCAGGAACGCGACACCGGCGAGCGGGTGATCGGCGAAAACGATCACTTCATCACGCTGGCCCCCTATGCGCCGCGGTTTCCGTTTGAAATGTGGCTGCTGCCGAAGGTGCATAGTTCGGCATACGAGAACAACCAGAGCAGCATGTACAGTGCGCTGGCCAACATGCTGAAAGACACGCTGATGCGCATGGACGCGGTTCTCGACCGGCCCGCTTTCAATTTCATGATTCACACCTCTCCGATCGGGGAGGAGATCAACGATCACTATCACTGGCACATCGAAATTATTCCCAAGCTGACCAAGGTGGCGGGCTTTGAGTGGGGCACGGGCTTCTATATCAACCCGACGCCGCCGGAAGAGTCGGCGCGATTCCTGCGGGAAGCGCAGATTGAAGAAAGCGTTAAAAAGTGAGTCCGAGCGAAAGCGTTTTCCGGCCGGGAGAAAGGCGTTTCGGGCATCTATCCTGCAAAAGCGGGCCGATCGGCCTGACATGTGGCAAAGCTTTCGATATAATTAAGGATTGAGGCGCGGTACCCAAGTGGTAAGGGAGAGGTCTGCAAAACCTTTATGCGTGGGTTCGATTCCCACCCGCGCCTCCAAAATATCCGCTTAAGATTGTTTCAGTTATACCTTTCATTTTCTCCGCGTACCTCTGGCGTACCCTTCGTTTCAAGAAGCACGATGGGGTCGCGGTCCCAAGCCCGCTGTAAGTCTGCCTCTACTTGCTGCTGCCGGGAGCGAGTCCACGGACTGTAATGCCGTAAGAAAGACCAAACAGGAAGAACTGCTGAAACATCCGGCAATGTTTCCCGAGTCCCTCGCGACACGCCTAATCAAGCCGTTTACCAAGAGTTCGGAGATAAACATTCTTGACCCGTTCATGGGGTCAGGGGCAACCATTAGCGCGGCTCATAAACTTGGCCGGCGTGGAATTGGTGTCGAGATATATCCAGAGCAGTTTGAAAAGGCTAAATCAAGATTCGATCAGAGTAGTCTTCAAATCGGACCTGTCAATCTGTTAGAACCAGTAATGATTCTGTCCCCGGTTTTCCGTACGATTTGCTCCTCTCTGGTTCTTTTACCCCAGACGAGCTAAATTCCGGGGAGCAGGTCATTTCTATCCACAAAACTGCAAAGGTTTGCATACCCGCTTTACGTGCGCAGTTCTGTATTCTGTAATTCACTGATCCAATTGCGCTTATCGCTGCGGTCGGCGCCTCAAAGTGGCCTCTGGATTGCCCGTTCTTTGTAACAACCCTTTCTTCGGGGGCTTTTATGCTCCACTTGCTGTGCCTGCCGTGTCGGTTGAGAGCTCGGGACTTCTTCAGCCTGGTGATGGCCTTGCTTCTGTGCTCGGCGGCTCATTCCCAGCAGATCTCTTGCCCAGTCACCAACAGTCTTACCATCTCGAATCTCGCGAGCAATAACTCGAATCCGTGCGAGGTTCAGGCGGGCTCCAGCGTCGCAACCGCTCCTGGCGCTGCATTCACCAATACTCCCGGCGCTCTGCTGATCAACGACTTCGGTGCCTCGCTGATCAACAACGGCACACTCATCAACAACGGCGGGATAACCAACAATGGCTCCCTGACCAGCGGGGGCTCAATCGACAACAATGCCGGCGCGTCGCTCACGGTCATGGGCGCGGGCATACTCACGCTCAACGGCAACGGCTCGCTGAGCAACGGCGGCGGTATCTTCAACGGCGGTTCGCTCGACATCAACGGAACGCTCACCAATAACGGCGGAGGCACGCTGGCCACCATCTCCGGCGGCTCGCTGAGCCTCGGCGGCGCGATTTTCAACAACGGCTCGCTCACCACTGGCACCGGCGGTTCGCTTACGATTACCGCCACGGGCACGCTCAACAATAACTCGACGAATGTCATAGGCGGGAGCCTCACCAACGGGGGTGCGATCGACAACAATGCCGGCGCGTCGCTCACGGTCATGGGCACGGGCATACTCACGCTCAACGGCAACGGCTCGCTGAGCAACGGCGGCGGTATCTTCAACGGCGGTTCGCTCGACATCAACGGAACGCTCACCAATAACGGCGGAGGCACGCTGGCCACCATCTCCGGCGGCTCGCTGAGCCTCGGCGGCGCGATCTTTAACAACGGCTCGCTCACCACCGCCTCCGGCGGCTCGCTCACGGTCCTGGGCACCGGCACGCTCAACAATTCTGGATCGCTTGCTAACGCAGGCGCCCTTACCATTAACGGCACATTGAACAATTGTGCGGGGAGCAGTTTCGTCCAAACAGCTGGGCAGCTTACCTTGAGCGGCAACGGTGTGATCAATTCGCTTCCCGCGGTGCAGTTACAGGGAGGTGGGTTGCTGGGCGACGGCAGCATCACCGGAAACGTTAACAACAGCGGCGGCAACATAGAGCCCACTTTCCTCCCGGGCGCCCCGCTCGCCCTCACGATCAATGGGAGCTATGCGCAAGGATCTGGCGGAACCCTGATCATTGACCTGGGTGGAACCGGTGGCGGCCAGTTCGGGGCGCTGGATGTGAGCGGCGGCGTGACGCTGGATGGCACGGTGGACTTCACCACCGTCAACGGGTTTACACCCGGCGCGGGCGATACTTTCACTTTCTTGCAGTTCGGCTCCCTTGCTGGCGACTCCGCGAAGATTGACTTCACCAACTGGACCTGCCCGGTGGGTGATACGTGCACAGAGGTTGCCGGAGCAAACCGTTTGACTCTGGAGATTGAACCGGCCGCTCCAACTCCGGAACCCTCCACCGTGCTCTTGCTCGGGACTGGAATATTCGCTCTGGCCTGTCGCTTTAAGAAGAGAGCCCACGCAAAAACCTGAGTCGGAGTGCCAAGAAGCAAGCGGTGCAACCAGCGGCCGCCGTCAGGACCGTGTAGAATCCCTCCCACCAGCATATTCGGACCTCGGCTTTGAGGTCGGAGGACCGTCCATGACCAACCATCATCGGGGCAGTGGCTTGGTTCAAGGAGTGTGGATTCTCGCGGGGTTGCTCGTAATCGTTGCCGCCGCTTGGCACATCACCCGCCAGGCGCGGGGTTCCGCCACCCGTTTTACGACGCCGTTCCAGGCCGTGCTGCTCGCGAACGGTTCGGTTTATTTTGGCCATCTCGAGGGATACGGTGGACGCCAGCCGGTTCTTACTGATGTGTACTACATCGCAAGCCAAACGAATCCCGAGACGAAGCAAGTCAATAACGTGCTCGTCAAACGCGGTAAAGAATTGCACGAGCCGGACCGTATGTACCTGAATCCGAATCAGATTGTGTTTGTGGAACCGGTGGGCCCCAATTCCAAAGTAGCCCACCTTATCGCAGAGGCAAACCATATTAGTTAGTCTTCAGACTGCTGCCGACGAGCGCGCTCGCCTCGCACCACGCGCTCCAAGTCCCCATCCCCTACGGAAACCTGGGGATGGAACTTGGGATGGGAGGGTCTTTTTAGCGTTTTTGGCGTTACATAGAATGAATAACTTACAATGTTTCAACGGTAGCCTCGGGTTCGATTCCCACCCGCGCCTCCAATTTTCGCCTTCTCTTTTCAAAGACCAACCTGCAACGACTGTTTTTCGCGTGTACCTGCGGTGTACCCCGTACTTTGGATTTGCGCGGCAATTACAGGGTCGAGGCTCCACGCACGGGTAAGGTCTGCTTCGAGTTGTTCCTGGCGTGAGCGAACCCACGGAGCGTAATTCTTTTCGGTGGTCTTTACGCCAGCCCGTTCAAGAACTGAAAGAAGGCCATTAAAAGCAAGGCGCGATTGACGCGTTAAAGGCCATCATTCTGCCGGACCCGAATTCACCGATCCACGCCGCCGCAAGACACATGGTCGTAGATTCCTTGAGCAACGAGTACGCCTCGTTGAAGGAGCGTGCAGAAGCCATCGAGCGAATCGTCAGCGGAGATACGGAAGGCGCGAAGAAATCAGCCGCTTTCTACACATCCCGATAAATTACTCTTCCGAAGACATAGAGAAAGGCAGCTTGCTGCGATACCGCTTGGAAATCCTCCCAATTCAATATGGCGTCTGGCGCGAGAAATGTTATGCAATGCTCCGCAGCTTCCGGGACAAGCGGCAGGTCGTTCATAAGAGTGGTCGGAAGATTGCCGGAGATTAGTCTCCGAAGAACTGTTTCTTAACGGTCTTGCGATCCTGTTCCGGCGCAACTTCATCGGCGGCAAGATACCGCTGCGTCGTGGCGACACCGATTCGAGAACCTGTAACGCCTGGTCACAGCGATCCGCCAGTCCACCTATAAATCTTCATTGAATCATAGGAGGGTCGGTAGTATGGTCTCACGTAGCTGCCAGTCAAATAGGAATTAAGAATCAGGCGGATCGACAAGTAAGTTTCGAGAGCATGCGGTATGCTCAACGCGTTCAACAACATCAATGTGCTTGAGATACTTCGCGTGGGCCTTGCGGGACTCTGCTTCCTGCTTTCCTTGCTGGCCTTCTGGCTGATTCATCGGGAGCAACAACGTGCCGCCAATCCTCGGAAAGGCATTCTTCGGGCCATTTACACGTTTATGGGGGTCAACTTCCTGACGGCGGTGCTGGTGGCCGCAGCGGGTTATCTGACGCCGCAGCAGCGTGCGACCGCATCAGAAGAATTGAGCGCGACCACGTATATGACGGACAAATTGTCCTACACCGTAGACCTTACGAAATGGCGGGAAGAGACACGCGGGCCGGTGGAGATTACACGCGTGGACAACATTAAAAAAGTGTCGAACACGCCGGATGATTACGTGATTCCCTATTTCACGACGGCAAGTAACCCCGATGCCCTAACGGCGAAGTTTCTGAGTTCTTCCAGACCCGTGGATTTCGTTCCGGACCAGCAGCCTGGGTTCGCCGGACAGCATTTTCTATACAAGATTCATCTGGGAGACCAGCCCAAGGATGCCTCGGAATCGGCGGCCACGATGTTTACTTTTATCGGAGGATTCAAGGACCCGAAGAAGGAAGTTTGGGAGGCCTCTATTTCCTACCCTTCGAGAATCGTCTCTGTGGTGATGCTGTTTTCGGAGAATAAACCGTGCAAGAAAATCGAGGTTTCCCAGGTTCAGGGAATCCGGGGCGACAAACTGCCGCTCACGAAAAACAAAGCGACGACATCGCAAGATGGCCTGATTGTTCAATGGACCGGGCTGAACATTGCCGAGCGGACACGCATCCACTTCGAATGGGAGTGGTGAACAAGCGATTTTCGCCGGGTGGCCGAGCATTTGATAACGCACGGAATTGATGAATTCCTTGCCGGATTTTAGGAACGGCCCCGTGTACCTGCCGTGTACCTCGATCCCCCAAATCTGCCCATTCTGACGTTTTTGGCGTGCTGGAAAATCAGTAAGTTACGTGTCTTCAATCAGACTTGGGTGGTTCGACGCCGACGTCGCTCCTTTGATTCGGATGGTGCTCTTGAGAGCACATTAGCGACCGTAATCTGTCCTCAAGGGCATTTTTCTTGCTCCCCGACCATTTCGGAGCGAGCGCCGCGGATATTGATCCGGGCAGGTCGGCCAACACCGGTTGGTCCAAAAGCGAAGTGGACAGGAAGGGTGGCGGATTCGACGTGTATGTCTGTCCCCTCGGATATATAGCCGTTGACGCCGCTACCGGCGAAGCCATAGACAAAACAAACGTGAAGTTTGTCTGCAAGAAACTCTAGCTTGGTTCAGGGCCATTGAAGTCGAAGCCTTCGGCCGCTTCAATGCACCTCTAAAACCCGAGGGAGTTCGCCTGGAATATTCGCGCGGCGATGTGCAGTCGCGTCAATCATGCCCCGTCGTACGGGCTATGGCTCCGGATCATCCCAAGCGAGGCACCAAAGCTCTCACCTTCCGGAGCGTGCTATTCCCCAATATGGAACTACCGCATTCCCGCGACCGGTAGCCTCCTTGCCCCCTGGCTCTCTGGCGAGAGAGTTCGACAACTCGCCGTCGGGAGCAGATGCGCGGATGTGAATCCTCCTGCCCTGGAATGTTTCGTGGTGAAACTGTTTTACTGGCCTAGAAACCTCTAACCTCGCAAGTTGTTCAATCTGCGCGAAAAATCACCCGATTCAACAAGAAAGATGGCGCGCCCCGTGCATATATCCTTCCGGGGCTTCTCGCTGCGCGTGCTGGCACGCGGTAGAAAGAGCTGTCCTGGAAGGAGGTGGCGATCTGGTGAGGCAAGAAGCGAATCAAGGCGGTAGGTCGACAAGCATGGCTGGCAGCCGGGTCGTGCTGCTCTTGGCGCTGCTTGGCGGATTGATTCCCGGCCGACTGGACGCCCAGACGGATGCGGGGGCCGAACGAGCCGAAGCAATTTATCTGAAAAAAATGTTGAGCTTTGTACAGTGGCCCATCAGTCCGGGAGTTTCAGACGAGGCATTCCAGGTTTGCGTCGTCGGGGGCCACCGAAACTCCTACGTTTTTGCGGAGGAAATGCGGGGAACCAAGGTGCAAGGCCGAAAAATCGAAGTGCGCTCGGTACGGAACGAGGAAAGTCTAAAGAATTGTAAAGTGCTGTTTATTGGTTCGCCGGAGCCAAAATCGCGAGCAAAACTTCTGGAGTCCGTGAAGGGCGCGCAAATGCTGACCGTTGGCGACGATCCGGGCTTCCTCGAAGCCGGCGGAATTCTGGAGTTCTCCTACGCGGGAAACACCATTCAATTTACAGTCAACCTGCAAGCTGCCAGGAACGCGAGCCTGAAGATTGATGCGAGGCTGCTGACCCTTGCGCGGAGGGTAGTGACGGAAAAAGAGGCGGCGGGAACCTGAAATGTTGCGCTGGAGCAATATCTCGTTGCATTGGCGGCTGATGCTGCTGACGATGGCCAGCAGCGCTGTTGGCATGATCGCGGCCATGACGCTGCTGTTCATTTACAACGATCGCCGGATTCGCGAGGACAAAGTAGAGGAGCTCCGGTCCGTAGCCGACCTGATTGGCACCAACAGCGCAGCGGCATTGGTTTTCGAGGATGAAGCGGAGGGCTCACGGGTTCTCCAGGCACTCTACACGCGGCGGGACATCGTTCAGGGTGTGCTGTACCGCGCAGATGGAAAAATGGTGGCTCGCTATCAGAGAGCAAGGTTCCAGGGCGAGCCGCCCGAGGCGAACAAGGGGGAGGCCGAAGTGATCCGGTGGACCAAGGACCACCTGGAACTTTCCAGGCCTCTCGAACTCGAAGATCAGAGGATAGGCGCGGTATATCTCGAGGCCTCAATCGAGGACCTTCAGCAGGCAAGACGAGAGTCCCTTCTGTTGAGGATTCCCGCGTTCTTGCTGGCGCTCCTGGTCGTCTACCTGCTGACTCTCCTCTTGAGAGGTTCTCTGACCGGGCCGATTCAGCAGCTGGCAGGCGTCGCGCGAGAGGTAGCGGACGGGAAAAATTATTCGCGTCGTGCGCCCGACCTGGGAGGCGCGGAGCTTGGGCAGCTCGGGAGAGACTTCAATCACATGCTGACGGTGATTGAGCAAGGGAACCTTGAACTCCAGAAGGCGCGAACCTCACTGGAAGCGGGGGTAGCGGAGAGGACCAGGGATCTGGAGAAAGAAATCACGGAGCGCCAGCGGACGGCGGCGATGCTCAAAGAGAGCGAGGACTTGTTCCGGGCGCTCAATGAAGCCGCGCCAGTGGGGATTGTTTCAGAAGCGCAGGATGGGAAGATCCGCATGAGCAATCCGGCGTTCCGGAAGATTTTCGGGTATTCGGAGGAAGATACCCGCGGCAAGTCCATCGACGAACTTTTGAATGGGGAAGAAACCTATCAGGAAGCCGTTTCCTATACCAGGCAAGTGCTGTCTGGCAATGTGGTTCGAAAAATCGTCAGGCGGAGACAGAAGAACGGCGAATTGCTTGACGTTGAAGCATTCGGGGCACCCATTCTGAGGGAAGGCCAGACAATCGGGCAATTAGGTATTTACCTGGACATCTCCAGGCGGCTGAAGGCGGAGAAATCGATTCGCGAAAGCGAAGAATTGTTCCGGCTGCTGAGTTCGGCAGCGCCGATCGGCATCGTGCGTTACGACCGCGACGGGCGAATCGTCTACGCGAACCACCGGTGGGGCGAAATGACGGGCCGCGACCCCGAGAGCGCGCTGGGATTTGGATGGATGGAAGCGATCCATCCGGAAGACCGTGGACATGTGGAGAGGAAGTGGAAGACCGCAGTCGAAGTGGGCACGGAACTGAAGGATGAAACACGGTTCCTCACTCCCGATGGAACGATTGTATGGATCCAGTGGCAATCACGGGTGCTGCGCGCGCCCGATGGCATTCCGATCGGCTTTGTTGCGGTTCTCGAGGACGTGACCATCCGCCGGGCCGCAGCGACAAAATTGCTGGAGGCAAAACAAGCGGCGGAAGCGGCCAATGAGGCGAAAAGCCAGTTTCTGGCGAATGTAAGTCACGAAATCCGAACGCCGATGAACGGAATCCTGGGAATGACGGAATTGGCGCTGGAGACGCCGCTCAGCACGGAACAGCGCGAATATCTGGACATGGTGCAAGGCTGCGCGGTGTCGCTGCTGGAGATCATAGACGATGTGCTCGATTTCTCGAAGATTGAGAACGGGAAGATTGAGCTGGAGGAGACTCCATTTTCAATCCTGGACTGTGCAGAGAGCGCCCTCCAGCCCGTGGCGGTACGCGCGCAGCAAAAGGGCCTGGAACTGGAGTGGTACATCCGGGGAGAGTTGCCGGAATGGGTGGAGGGCGACCCGACTCGCTTGCGCCAGGTGCTGATCAATCTCCTGGGCAACGCCGTCAAGTTCACGGAGAAAGGCGAAGTAACGTTGGGAATCGAGTATGCGCGGAGCGACGGCGAGAGTGTTACCGCCAAATTCAGCGTGACCGATACGGGAATCGGCATTCCCGCAGAAAATCGCGCGAAGATTTTCGAGGCATTTCAACAATCCGACAACAGCGTAACCCGGCAGTACGGTGGAACGGGGCTGGGACTGTCCATCTCCGCAAGGCTTATCGAACTGATGGGCGGAAAGCTGCATCTGGAAAGCGAAGCCGGCAAGGGCAGCACGTTTTTCTTTGAACTCCACTGGAAGCGCGCAAAAGAAGAGGGAAGGAATCGCACGCAGGAATTGCAGCAGCAGAAATTGTCCTCCGCGCGGATTCTGGTCGCGGACGACAGGCTAGCCGTGCGGGAACTGGTTAGCTGGCTGACCAGCCGATGGGGACTGGAAACGCACACTGCGGCATCGGTGGAAGAAGCGGCAGCACTGTACAAGAAATCGGCCGAAGAAGGCAGGCCGTACGCGGTGGCGCTGATCGATCTGAACCTCCAGGAGAGAGACGGCGGGGAAGTGGCGAAGGAAATCCGCCGCTGCGCGCCAGACGGTCGGACGGCGATACTAATGATGTCGTCGGCCCCTTTCTTTGTGGAGGACGCGCGGACAAATTGCGACCGGGCTTTCCCGCGCCTCACCAAGCCGTTGCGGCGCCGGGTTTTGTGGGACAGCCTGCGCTCGGCGCTGCGCGGGGATGAACGCACGGCCGGACCGGGAAAAGAGAAGCCAAAGCAAACTCCGGGGCCATGTCGCCGGATCTTGGTGGTCGAAGACAACCTGGTGAATCAGAAGCTCGCCCAGAAACTGCTGGAAAGATTCGGGCACGAAGTCCTTCTAGCGGGAAACGGCGCGGAAGCCTGCCAGGCGATCCAGCGTCAAAAGTTTGACCTGGTGCTGATGGATTTGCAGATGCCCGTGATGGGCGGGCTGGACGCCACCCATGCAATCCGGGAAAGCGAGATCGGCACGGGAGTTCACATCCCGATCGTGGCCATGACCGCCCATGCGGCGGCGCAAGATCAGCGGCGGTGCGAGGAAGCAGGCATGGACGGATACGTGAGCAAGCCAATCCGGCCGGATTTTCTGAGAAACGAAATTGAGCGCGTGATCGGAGGCGAGATGGAGAAGCAAACCAGGGAAACGGCGGTTGACCAGCCGCGGCAAAAAGACTGGGACCTGAAGGAACTGATGGAGCGGCTCGGGGGCGACCAGGAATTTCTCCGCGAACTGCTGGTGATGTTCCGGGAGGATGTGCGGATGAATTTGGAAAAGTCCAGGACAGCGATTGCAGAGGGTGACTATGAAGGACTCTCGCGCGTCGCACACACGTTGAAGGGCATGCTGAGAAATCTTTCGATGGGCACGGCCGCGGAAACGGCGGCTGCGCTCGAACAGTCCTCTCAAGAAAAGCAGCAAACGGGCTCCAAGGAGTTGCTGGAAGCATTAGCGAAGGAACTCGAAGGGATTCTGCCGGAAGTGGAAGCACAACTGGCGGAGACGAAGCCATGATAATACTTATTGCCGAAGATGATGCCATCTCGCGAACGCTCCTGGAAAGAACGTTGCAGCGCGCGGGCTACGAAGTGATCGCCGTCGAAGACGGAGAGAAGGCGATCGCGGAGCTGGTCAAGCAGGATGCGCCGCGGCTGGCGTTGCTGGACTGGGTGATGCCTGGGAAGGATGGAGTGGAGGTATGCCGCGAAGTGCGGCGGCGCAAGGAGCTGGCGTACAAGTACCTGATCCTGCTGTCATCCAGGGAATCGAAGCAAGATATCGTGGCGGGGCTGGAATCCGGAGCCGACGATTACCTGACGAAGCCGTTTGACGCGGACGAGTTGAAGGCCAGGCTGCGGACCGGGCATCGCATTCTGGAGCTGGAAGACCACCTGGTGGAAGCCCGGGAAAGCATGCGGTTCCAGGCCACGCATGATTTGCTGACGTCGCTATGGAACCGCGCCGTGATCGTGGAGTTGATGTCTCACGAAGTCATGCGCTCGCGCAGGGAACGAAGCTGCTCGGCGGTGATGATGTGCGACATCGATCATTTCAAGAGCGTCAACGACGAGTACGGCCACGCAATCGGGGATGATGTGTTGCGGGAGGTGGCGCGGCGACTGCACAATTCGGTCCGGTCGTACGACATGGTCGGCCGCTACGGGGGAGAGGAATTTCTGGTTGCCCTGAACAAGTGCAACCCTGAGAGCGCAGTGTCGCGCGCGGAAAATCTGCGGGCCAAAATCGGGGGCCAGCCGATCCAGGCGGCGAACGTACGCATAACCGTGACAATCAGCATCGGGCTGGCGCTTTCGTCAGAATTTACCCAGTGCACCGTAGAGGAAATCATGCACCAGGCCGACATGGCCCTCTATGAGGCGAAAGCTGCGGGCCGCAACTGCGTGCGAGTGGCGCGGCCTTCGGGCGTCGCCAAACCGATCGAGGAATTTCCAAGGGAAACACCAGTGCTGGCGCCATGAATCTGAGGACGGATCGGTACTCTCCCGGACAGCCCGGAGTCACTTCATCTTGCCTCGAGAAAGGTCCATCATCTGCCTCATGGCCACGGAAGAACCTGGGGCGCGGCGCTCCCGCCAGGCCTCCAGCCGCTTGCAGGTTTCTTCGATTCCGGAAAACAATGTGGGATTCTTGAACGCGGCGCGCCAGGTGGGCACAATGGTCCGCATCCGGTCCCACACCACCCAGACTTCCCCGTTGCTCTCGAAAAACAGCTCGTCGTTGATCAGGCCGCGATTCACGATGCTGGCCACCATCTCCCAGTAGCTGATCACCATCCGGATGTAGGTATTTTCCTGGCTGCCCTGCGGATATTTCTGCATCACTTCTTCGGGAGTGCCGGCGTGGAAATGGTCCACGAACCACGCGCGCGCTTCTCTCAGGCGGGGTTCCCGCCGGAGATCATAGAGCCGCAGCATAAGGTTTACTTCTTCATAGCTGATCTGAGACATGCGTGACACTCCTTTTCCTATCCACGCGGAAGTTCATGTCAAGGGTGGGGGCAGAGCATCACCCTGGAAAACGGGAGCGGAGTTGAATTCCACGCGTTGCACCCCGCTGATAGGAATATCGCGGCGCTGGAACTCCAGCTGGATGCGGCGGCGCAGTTCGCGCGCCACATCGTCCTGGCGGGAGGGAGCGGTGCGGACCTGCAGGCGCACAGTGGAGGAGTTCTGGTCAAAATTCTGCAGCCCCAGAATGCGTGGGCCATCCACAATCGCCTGCGACCAGGAGGGATCGCCGCGCAACTCGGCGGCCGCGGCTTCCAGCGCCTGCAAGGCTTTTTCCTGAGAGAGCTGAGGGGAGAGAGCGACGTCTACGAAAGCCTGCGACCAGTCGCGGCTGAGGTTCGCGACGGTGCGGATGTCGCCGTTTGAAACAGTGACCAGCGCTCCGCGGGAATCGCGAACCACGGTGCGGCGCAGGGTGACGTGCTCGACGCGTCCGATGGTGTCCCCGACCTGGATGGTGTCGCCGACGACGAACTGATCCTCTAGGATGATGTAGAAACCCGTGATGATATCGCGGACCAGGTTTTGCGCGCCGAACCCAACCGCCAGGCTGGCCAGGCCGGCGAGCGTGGCGATGGGCGTCACGTTAATCCCAAACTGTCCGGCGGCGGTCAGCAGCGCCACCGCCCAGACGATTTTACTTCCGGCGCTGTAGAGCACCACGGCGACCGTGCGCGTTTGCTGCTCGCGAGCTTTTGCGGCGCGCGCCTCGGAGCCGGCTGGTTTGATCAGCAGGTTGGTGATCAGGCGCAGCAGGCGGTTGACCACTAGCACCACGATAAGTATGGCGACGAGACGGAAGAAGATGGCCACGCTGGTATCCGGAAAATAAGAGAGGAGACTGGACATAGAATTGGTTGAGGGGCGAGTATAACATTGGTGGCGGTGCGGCGCAGCGTCCCGGGGCACCACGTGAATGGCGAAGGAGGGTTGCGGTGGGGAACAGGCGAACATTCCTGGGCGGCTTGCTGACCGCCGGATTGGCTACCCGGTTTGCCGGGGCACAGGCGCAGGGGCAAAATCCGAAACTTCCTCAGGACCAGAAAGGGGGGCAGGACACCACACCAGAAAATCCATTGGCGCCTTCCGCGGACAAGCGGATTCTGGAAGAGAACCAGAAGGACATCAAGAAAAAGGTGGAGAAACTTTACGACCTCGCGACGGAGCTGAAGGCCGAAGTGGATAAGACAGATTCGAGCAAGGTGCTGAGCCTGAACCTGGTGCGCAAGGCAGAAGAGATCGAAAAGCTCGCCCGCGACATCAAGAACCGCTCCAAAGGATGAGCACAGCCCCGGCCGCAGCGCCTCCCCAATGTAGCGGCCACTTTCAGCTGGCCCCGAGTGCCGGTGGCAATGAACAAACTCCTCCCGCCTCCCGGCCCGAACGGCACAAGAACCACTCTAGCGGCAAAGAGAAGGACAGGATAAACTATTCAAGTTGTTTGCTCGTTTTGTGCGCCCGTAGCTCAGCTGGATAGAGCGCTTGCCTCCGAAGCAAGAGGTCGCGTGTTCGAATCACGCCGGGCGCACCACTTTAATCAAAACAGTTTGTTGCAGTTACGCAACTCGCCTGCTTTTGAGTTGAACTACGTTTTGTAACCCAAATAACCCATCCAACACAAAGCCCAGGCCAACGCGGTTCGCCCATTCCATACGCCAGGCGACATCGTTGGCAAGTCCCTTCGCATAGGTATCGGTCATACTGGTTCCCGCGTGCCCCAACCATAGCCGAACCAAATCTTCGGGCACACGGTCACGTCTCAGTGTCTCCGTCCTAAATCGCCGCAAGGCGTGAAACCCGCACATTGCGCCTGCGGTGTAGAAGGCACGAAGCACATTTCGGTGCGACAGCGCCCCGCCAGTGCGCGTAGCGAATAGGAGTCCGCTTTTCCCTGCGGTGTATTCCCGCAAAACCTTTGCAAGCGGTTCTGCTATGTCCACGACGCGGTAGGCGTTCGCTGTTTTAGGTGTTTGCTCTTTTCGGTTCCAGACGCTTCGGCGCACGTGAAGTACGCGGCACTCTGGTCCCAGGTCGTCGGTCTTTACACCGAGGGCTTCACCGATGCGAAGTCCCGTCCCGGCGAGGAGCGCCACAAGAACTTTGTAGCGTGGGATTATCCCTGTGATGATGGCCTCGACTTCCGCCTTCGTAAGGCTCGGCCTGTTTTGCTGCATCGGGTCAATGATTGGCATCTCGCAAAATTCGTGGTTCCACTTGCGAGGGTAGATTTGGTCGCCGTCTTTTGTTACCGCCGACGCGAGCACGACCCGGAATTAGTGAAGCATGCCGAGAAGATATCCAAGCGGAAGTGGAACTCACTGAAAAACTATATGTCTGTCGCCTACAAGGTCAAACCGTCTCTACGTAGAGACGGTATCGACTATAGCGTTCACCGTTTGGTCTCGCCGTTTAGCCCGGAGGACCAGATTTGGCTGTTAGACCGAGCGAGCCAGTGTGCAGGGATTAGAGGCGGCGTCCATGACCACATGAAACGCATCATTAAGGATTACCAAGAGATTGGAAGGCTGCCAAAGACAGCAAAGACAAAGTTTGCGGAGCCCCCTCAGTCGGACCACAAGAATCCCAGGGAGTGCCGCAAGGTTATTCCCGTGAAATTTACCCTTACTCACGAACAATTCCTCTACGCAGTAGTGGAAGGACGAGGCGGGTACGGTCCGCACGGCGCGAGGCGTTTAGTTTGCAAAATCGTTTGTGATTACATTCAGCAAAACCTGCCGACACTGATGGAAGACGCTAAGAAGCACGACGCTAGGTGGGGCACACTTAGACCGGAACTGAGCCGGATTCTGTCGCAGGAGAAATCTCCTGAGGTAGCACCGCCTCCGCCAAGCCCGGCAGAACTAAAGCGTCAGGCCAAGAAGAAATCAGAATTGTTGGCCGCGCAGGCCGCTAAGGCCGAAGAAGACCGCATCGCCGAGGAAGCCGGGCGACCAACGCGCTTACAGTTCCAGAGTTACACCGGCCAGTGCGCCAAACTGTGCCGAGAGGTCCTGCCGAGAGCGGGCAAAGAGGCGCCTGGGAAGCTCATGCCCTATATGCGCAAGATTTTTGGCGTTCATGACCTAATGCCCGAGACAACGTCCGCTGCTTTGTGGGAGTCCACGCTTGCGAAACTTGAAAGCGCCAGCAGCCCAGAGGCTGTAGTCGAAATCCTCAAATCCTAACTTTCCCGTTCCACGCCTCGCATATCGGCCGATTTTTCTTGATGGGCCTACCGTGCTGCTTGGACACTAACACTGTGCAGGTTTTCCGTAAGCGTCAACCACAGACCGTCTTGACAGCCTGGTTGGTCGAAATCCTGCCTAGGGTTCTTGGCTATCACCTCTAAACCAAGTCGGGTAGCTCGTTCCGCGGGATCAGGGCAGTCCGCAGGGTAAATCCTCACTAGCACAAATTATTTTCGCCATATCCTCGCAGTTTCGTGGAGCCAAGGCGGCTTTGTGTAGCACAAACTAGAAGAGTGCAGATTTCTTGAAGAGGTGAACGGTGAACCCAAAACTGCTGAAGGAACTGCAAGAGATTTTCGCCGAGGCTGCCCGCACGGAAATGTGGGGCACGGTCGAAATCGACTTGCAGCGCGGCGTCCCTGTCGTCATCCGGCAGACCCGCTCGAAAAAACTTGAGGTGGAGAACAACTCCCGTGCGCAAACCTACCGCTAAGACCGGCATCCCAATTGACCCCGAGAAGTGCCGCGCTGTACGACACCTAAAGGGTAACGAATACATCGTGTACGACACGATGCTTGGCTTCGCTATCTATGGCCGCACGACCCGCGAAGGCAAGGACGGCACAGGTCCGCTCCTGTTCAATGCGTCCCTCAAACCGACGCTGTGTAATGCCCTGGCCATGTCCATCAACCAAACCGTTTTGATGCCGTTGACACCGCGAAGAGAACCGAGAAGGGCGCCAAAGTGACCGTCTACTACACGGAAAGCGCCGGAAAGAAAGTGGCTCACTTCTTCGAGAAGCTGTAGGGCTTAAGAGGAGAGAAGGAAGAAGAGGGCCGGAGGGAGACCTCCCGCCCTTTTTTGTTTTTGCGCGGGGAGGGGCGGCGAGTTTGTGTCGCGTGACCCGAAGAGTGGAGAGGAAAGAGAAGAGTAGAAAGAAAAGATTAGAAAGAAAAGATTAGAAAGAAAAGATCCACCCTTAAAAACCAAGGGTGGGCATCCTCCGCAATCCATGACCCGACGAGTTTTGCATGACGTATAAAAAAAGAGGGCACGACTGAAGTCGTGCCCTTGGAGATGGATTAGGTTGTGTCAACTCAGAAGCTGTACTTGAGCGAAAACTGAATGAACCGCGGATTGCCAACCGTCGAGACGATCTTTGCCAGTGAACCTGGGTTTTGGATGTCCGTCGCTGGCGGATTGGCGAACGAAGGATGGTTGGCCACGTTGAGAAAATCGGTCCTGAACAGCACGCTTTGGCGTTCGCCGATCCGAATGGTTTTTCCAACCGACAAGTCCATGTTCGCCTGATGTGGCCCTATGAAGCAATTGCGAGGGACGTCGCCAAAACCCGTCGAGCCATCCGAGCCGAATGCCGGCGCCGGCACGAAGGCGGCGGGTTGGACGAAGCCTTTTAGCCGCGCCTCATTGCTCCCAGGTGTGACCGCGTTGTGGCAACTGAATCCGGCGGCGAAACCGGGCGTGAATGGCGAACCGCCGTCCGAGGCAAAGACGCTCCCTCCGGAGGAATCTAGAACCGAGAAAGGCGCACCCGATTGCACCGTGAGCACGCCGGTGGTCTGCCAGCCACCCAACGCCCGTCCCTTGATTCCGCCTGCGTTTTTGTAAAAAGGCAGGTCATATACGAAACTGGTGATGGAGCGATGCCGGTGATCGAAATCCGAGAGGCCGCGGGAGCCGCGCGGATTGTTCTGATCGTTGAAAATGCTGACAAATGCCACACTGACCGTTGAGGCGTTGTCGATCGATCTGGAATAGGTGTAGGCGCTCTGCAGATAAAGGCCTCCGGCGAAGTGATGCGCAACAGTGAGCTGCATGGAATGGTAGATGGAGTTGGCAAGGGGGGAGAAATCCTCGAACCCAGAAGGCACAAGGGGTTGGAAAGGCGCTCTTGCCGGGGCGTTGGCGACCGTATTTTGCGTAATCGTGAATGTCTGTCCGTCCTGGGCGGTTATCTTAATAGGATTCTGAGGGCTGGCCAGGTTGGCCTGGTTGGGATTGTAGGTGACGCGCAGATGCGTGCCCTTGGTTCCCACGTAGCCTGCCGAGACGAACCAGTTTTTCCCGAGGTCGCGCTCCACGGACAGATTCCACTGCTGGGTCGTTGCCGCGATCCAGTGGGGCGGCACCGCCAGACCACTGAACGCGGGGACGTTGCCCGAGAAGCACGGTGTTTGTGTCGAGTCCCTGGTCGGCGTGCTCGGTAGTCCCCCCGCACCGCATCCCGTGCCGTTTACTGTGAAACCCTGGAAGAAGGAGGGGACGGGCACAAACGCTGGGCTCACCACGCCCGGGCCTGGGATCAACGCTGGGTTGCTACAATTCTGGCCTTGAAAAAAGAGGCAGGACAAACTTCCAGGTGCCGCCCCGACCGGGACGGCGACAGGCAAGAAGGGGGGATCAAAGGACAGGTTGTCTACGGCGCCTATGTCCTCACGATTGGCGTAAATGCCGTAGCCGCCACGGACCACTGTCTTGTGATTGCCGAAGATGTCGTAAGCGAAGCCGATACGCGGCTCCGGGACAGTGGCGTAATTGTTACGCAGGACCGTACGATCAAGGTTCCCGGTGAAACCGGGGATCTTGAACCTGCTGACGCAGGAGCCATACACGAAAGGCTGCCCGGTTGACGCCAAGGTTGTGTCTATATTGGCGATCTGGCAGAGCGTATCATAGGGCGCGCCGACGAATTCAACGCGGAAGCCGAAATTTAGCGTCAAGCGCCCGGTGACTTTGTAGTCATCCTGGGCGAACACGGCATAAGCGGGGAGGCGGTAGTCATGGTTGGCTGCGCCCCCACTGCCCAAAGCAAAGGTAGGGGAGCCCACTAGGAAATTCTGAAAGTCTGTCAGGGCGATGTTGGAAGGGGGTGTGAAGAAGACCAGAGGATTGCCGATCACGTTAAGGGTTCGGCGCATGCTGGTGTGGTCCAGTTCGCCGCCGAAGCGGAATGTGTGCGCCCCGCGTGTCCAACTCACCGTGTCTTCCACGATGAAGGAATCCGAGAGCTCGAATTGGCCGCTGCCAGGAAACGGGCCAAGCGCAAAACTCCCAAACTGGAAGCGGTCGATTCCCAAACCACCGCCGGGCTGGACAATGCCCGCTTGCGCGGCGGTAATCGGGTTTTGGCCCAGCAGGTCGGCACGAATGATGTTGACGCCGAAGCGGAACTCGTTCGCCAGACGATTGTTGAAGACGTGGGTCTCCGTAACGCTACCGAAACGTCCGCGGAGCGGAATCGTGAGCGGGAAATTCAGATTGTTCACGGCCGCCGGGCCGCCGGTTTGAACCTGGAAGGAATCAGCGCCGAAAGGCTGGAACCTCTCAGAGTCGGACCAGAAGAAGCGAAACGCCAGGCTATCCTTATCGCCGCGGAAATGGCGGTCCCAGTTGATCAGGAACTGATTCTCTGTGAATTTTCCGACTGTATTCACGATAAAGGAAACCGGAGTCAGGCAGGCGGTGTTTGCGGGCACATTGGTAGGCAACGGGTAGAGATAGCCCCCCGCGCCGCCGCCGAACTGGTCACTTTTTGCCTGTAATATATTGAAGGCCACCGGGTCGACGCTGGGTACACCGCAGGCGGCAGCCAGCGCCGAGGCTGATTGACGAGCAGCCAAGGGAACGTAAGGAATCGTGGCATTGGTGAGCGTTCCCGGGGAGCCGCCTGCGCGCTGGCGGGAGCCCTGGTAGTTCACGTAGAAGTAACCGAGTTTTGCGTCGGGTGTGACGGGACCGCCGAAGTCTCCGCCGAAGATGTTCTGTTTGATGACGGGCCGTCCTTGCCTGACTCCAGTGGCGGCGCCGTTGAGAAAGAAGTCGTTCGCATCGAGCACCGTGTTGCGAAAAAACTCCCAGGCATCGGCATGATACTTGTTTGTTCCGCTTTTCAAGACGGCGTCGATGTTGCCGCCTCCATTACGGCCAAGCGTGGCGTCGTAGAGGCTTGTGGAGACCTTGAATTCCTCAATGGCGTTGGCATTCGGAATCGGGGTGAAGGTCAACTCTCCACTGGCGAAATCGGCGGAAGAGACTCCTTCGATTGAGTAATTATTATTGGTCTCTCGCTGGCCATTCACCACGATCCTCGCGGAGCCGCGGCCCAAGTCCCCGCCATTGTTGATATCTGAAGACGCGCCCGTCGAAAGCGCGAGCAACTGCTGGAAATTTTGAGTCGGGAGAGGCAGCGTGGAAACCGTTGTAGAATCGAGGGCTTGCCCCGTTGCTGCATTCGTCGTATTGATCGTGGTGACTTCGGCCGAAACGGTCACTGTCTCGGTCGCTTGGGTTACTTTTAGTGCTGCCGTCATCCGGGTGGTTTCCGTCACGCGCACCAGGACGCCAGTAAACTTCGTCGTAGCAAAGCCGCGTGCACTCACCTCAACGGAGTAAGAACCTACCGGGAGAAGAGTAGCAGTGAAGGAGCCCGAAGAGTCCGTTGTTAGATCCCGGACGACTTGGCCTGTCGCTTCGCTCACGACGGAGACTTGAGCGCCGGCAATCAAACCGCCGGATTGATCCTGCACGGTGCCACTGATGGCGCCAGTGGCTCCGCCTTGGGCGAGGAGCGCGGGCGCCCAGGAAACGAACATAAGAAAAATTGCGAGCTTGCGGAAGGTAGACATGCTGGTCCTCTCAGTAGGGTAGGGAATACACCAAGAGACGAATGGCGTATTGAAGAGCAGCCAAGTTGAACCACACCCCATGGGACGGTATATAGCACTATGCCCTAATATGGGTCAATCGAAAGACCGGTGCGGAACGATTTGGAAAAGTAATGCTGACAAAAAGCTGGACGAAGAGTCCCTAGCGCAAAGGAAAGCCCGGCCCGGCGCCTAGGGTTCCCTTTGCCGCCTTTATTTCAGCGTAGGTTCTCATCACCTTGCGACAATATACGCACGTCTTATCCCGTGCCCGAAGCTCTTTCTCATCTTGAGGGGAAATACCAAATCTATTGGACATTTTGGCGCAAGCTCGTCCTGCAAAGACAAAGGAATCAGCCTGCTCAAAAACTACTATATTTTTACTACTTTAGTATCTCTTGGCCCGAATGAAATTAATCGGTTTGAGTTTTTTCGAGGCGTGCATCTGCCAATTGTTCAAGTCTTCGTAGGATGGGGAATCCGTTGACAGATTTCTTGTGCCAATTTCGGGGGGGGTGATAAGAACGTGATAATTCTTGGTTCATATCCAGTCAAAACTATTCAAAGCCCCTCAACTCCTGGTCGTTGTATCTGGATGAGAAATATAATAAAGTCTAAAATTTTCATAACGGGTCAGAGCAATCCCGTGTTCTCCGAAGCAAGAGGTCGCGTGTTCGAATCACGCCGGGCGCTCCCGATCGCTGGAAACAAGCTCACGCTGCCAGGTGCGAGGCTTCGGAAATACCTCCTCTCGATTCCTGAAAACTGATTAAGAGGGTCGCTCAGGCTGCTTACTAGCGATAGATTTCCTTGCGATGGCCGACGCGAAGGACAAGAACGATCAAGCGGTCGTCTTCGATCTTGCAGATGAGCCGATAATCGCCTACACGGTATTTCCAGAACTCTCCAAGCCGCGAGCCGTGCAACGCCTCTCCGATGCTGCGCGGATCGTCTAGTTTGGCGACTCGTTGATTCAGGAACTTCAGGATGCGCTTGGCCTGCGACGTGTCGAGTTTGCCGAGTTCCCGCTCCGCTGACTCAGACAGCTCAACGTTGTAAGCCATGTCGCTTCATGACTTGCTTCAAGGGGATGGTCCGCTCTTCACCGCTGCGGATGCGTTCCATGGCGCCTTCAGCCAGATACAAGTCCTCGATCTCTTCCAGGTGCTCTAGGATGGCTTCCCGGACATAGTAGGTCTTGGTGCGCCCAGTACGCCGGGCAAGCTTCTCCAGGCGCTTTTCGATGGACTGCGGAAGTCGAATGGCCAGCATAACTACCTCGCTATACAAGTATATCACAACGTCCACTGTGAGGCGCGAACAACGCTGCGCACGCTGATTGACGAGAATCGGCTCGTGATAAGGCCCATAGTATTTCGTGCCAACGACTCGCCCCTTCAACGCGGATGGATTACCTTTGGCAAAACTGCAGCACAAGCCGGATAGCCGAACATCATGTGCCCAGGAGCGCCCGAATGCCCGACAGGTTCAATCCGTGAGGAAGCTCCACCTGCCCGATCCCGTGGAGGTGCAGCCGAGATACAAGGGAAAAGGCAGCAACCTTACTTTACTCGTTTAACGTGGCCCATCGCGGCGCGAAACAGTTATAATCGCGCAGATTCACTGCGAAGGAGGGTCCCGCCCTATGTTGGCTGGCCTCACTCACCAGGATTTTGCAAAATGTGTCCGTCAAAAATGCCAGGTACATCAAGGTCCTATAAGCCTGGAAATGGAACTGATTGAATGTCGTAAGCTCGGCCCCCTTGGCCGAGAAGAGTCGAAGCGCGAGCCCTTCGCGCTACTCTTCCGCGGGCCCCAGGCTCCGGTTTTGTCCCAGCGAATGTATCGTATGGAATTCCAGGAACTGGGAACCCTCGAAATCTTCATCGTCCCGGTCGGTCCAGACGGATCGGGAATGCAATACGAAGCAATCTTCACATAAGGAACAGGATCTCATCGCGGCGGCTGAGCGAGGTGCGACGGCGAGGCTGGTGCAATGTTCCCTTCGTGCTTCCCTTTGTGTGCAGGACTTTGCGCATTTCGAAGAACGAGCGCAGCGGCAGCCGGAATCCAGTTGAAGGGAATAGCTCTCTAATATCAGTAGAATGAAGAAGTTGAAGAATCATGTTCTATTTGAGGAAAACCCTCTGTTGCTGGACTGCGGATTGCTATGCATTCTGTTGCCTCCTTGGGGTATAGCAGGATCTGGGGCATATCTAGGACAGTTTTTTTTCAAATTGCGGGCTCATTCTGGGAGATAACATGGCCGACACAGGGTCCTCTTTGAGTCGACGGTCCTTACTAGGCTTGAGTTGGCGGGGTCTAGTTGCGGCTGGAGTGATGCACGCGGCGCGGCTCGGTACGTTCGCAATGCCCGCAAAGCGCGGACTTGAGACTGCGACGGCGGAATCATTTGATTCCAGCATTGGCAAGACCTTCGAATTTCTCAAACCAGCGGACGAAAGCGGCCTTTTTTCTCCGACGGTTGCTCTGAAACTCACCGCTGTCACACGGCATGAAAATATCGCTCGGGCCGAGGCGAGGAATCCATCGCTGCGTGGAAAACGGAAGCGCCAATCTTTTTCGCTCTTGCTCGAGTTGCAAGGGCGCGAGCCTCTGGGCCCTGGTTTGCACGAGTTTGCGCGGGGCGAGTTCCGGCGCTGCCCGATATTTTTGTCGCGCGTCGGGGGCTCCGATAACCATCTTCCCATTCGATACGAGGCAGTGTTCGGTTGATCTGACCCGATCCGCTCGATAAGCGGGAGAAGGCGGCACTCTATGTCTCAGCCATACATAGGTGAAATCAGAATGTTTGCGGGGAATTTCGCCCCCGCAGGTTGGATGCTCTGTGAGGGGCAACTCCTTGCGATCTCGGAATTCGAAGCCCTGTTCAATTTGCTCGGCACAACCTACGGAGGTGACGGGCAGAGCACGTTTGCGCTCCCGGACCTAAGGGGACGGTTGCCGATGCACATGGGGCAAGGTTTTACGTTAGCCGAGAACGGCGGAGTCGAGGTGGTAACTCTGACCGTGCAACAGATACCCTCCCACTCCCACGTCCCTCTATGTTCCGTAGCCGGTAATTCAGGAACTCCGGTAAGGAACTATTGGGCCACCGATCCCTTCGGAAATACGGCGGCTTACAACGAAAGTGACGGGTCCATGATGTCCGTCGGCAACGGCCACGGCGTGCCGGGAGCAATCGGATCCGCGGGCGGGAGCCAGCCGCACAACAACCTTTCTCCTTATTTGTGCGTTGATTTCATTATTTCCTTGTTTGGAATTTTTCCGAGCCAGACGTAGGAACAATTCCGGGCCAAACAAGCGGAGGCGGATGAAATGTCTAACCCTTTTGTGGCTGAAATTCGTATTTTCCCCTTTAATTTTCCCCCGAAGGGCTGGGCTTTTTGCAACGGCCAGATTTTACCCCTCGCCCAAAATACCGCGCTCTTTTCACTCCTGGGGACGACCTACGGTGGCAACGGCATATCAAACTTTGCTCTACCCAATATGCAAGGGTCGACTCCCATGCACCCTGGGCAGGGGCCGGGTCTTTCACTCCACGATCTGGGGGAGAGCGGGGGCACTGACAGTGTTGCATTGCTTCTTTCCGAAATCCCCGCGCATGCCCATACGGCAAACTGCAACTCGGGCATGGGCGATCAGTACGCCCCCCCTAAAAACTTCTGGGCCACCGACGCCGGTGGCAACAACGAATACGCATCGTCCTCGAATATGGTAATGGCCTCTGATGCCGTAAGTCCGACCGGCGGCAGCCAGCCGCACAACAATCTGCAGCCGTACCTGGTGCTCAATTTTTGTATCGCCCTGCAGGGAGTCTTTCCCCCCCGGACGTAAAGCCTTGTTGCGGAGCAGCCAGAGTCGCGCAACTTGGGAAGGAGATGATAAGACATGAGTGAGCCATTCTTGTCCGAAATTAAGATCTTCAGCTTCGGCTTCCCGCCGAAGGGTTGGGCGCTTTGCGACGGCCAATTAATGCCGATCAATCAGAACCAGGCGCTTTTTTCACTCCTGGGTACGACTTACGGCGGAGACGGCAGGACTAACTTTGGCCTCCCGAACTTGCAAGGGCGGATTCCCCTCCACATGGGCAATGGTCAAGTGCTCGGACAAAATGCAGGCGAGCAGGTCCATACCTTAAGCATTTCGGAATTGCCCGGCCACGTACACCCGGCTTTTTGCGACTCCGCCCTTGGCACGCGAGCGAGTCCCGCCGGAAATTTCTGGGCCCAGGACAACAATGGCAACACGCCTTACAGCAGCTCGCCCGGAGCGGCGATGAATGGCGGAGCCTTGAGCGTGGTGGGTGGAAGCCAGGCGCACCTGAACATGGCGCCTTTCCTGACGCTGAACTTTTGCATCGCGCTCCAGGGGATTTTCCCGAGTCAGAACTAAGCGTTTCTTCGCCCTGCGGATTCCTGGTAAGCGCTCAAGGGTGGGTGGAAAAAGCCGACTGGACCATGAACACGGGGATACCTATTAGCTTGCGCCCGGAAGCGCCTAAGGACGCGGATTTTCTGTTTCGTCTCTACGCCAGCACCCGCGCCGAGGAAATGAACCTTGTGCCCTGGGATGAAACCCAGAAGGAAGCCTTCCTTCGGATGCAGTTCCAGGCGCAGTCCGTGCACTACCGCCGGTATTACCCCGATGCTTCCTATGATGTGATTCTCCGCGAGGGAAACGCCGTCGGCCGACTATATGTTCACCGCACCGAGTACGCAATCCTGCTGATTGACATCGCTCTGCTGCCCGAACATCGGGGGAGCGGAATCGGCAGCCGGTTGTTGAACGAGATACTCTCGCAAGCTTCCACGTTGGGGAGGCGCGTCCAAATTCACGTGGAAAGGAATAATCCCGCTCTCCGTCTTTACACGCGGTTGGGGTTCCGAATTGCCGAGGATAAAGGTGTTTACTACTTCATGGAATGGGCACCATCCCGGAAGCAGGAAATAAAATGGCGCGGCAACTGACCGCCGCGTGCCAATTGCCGCTCCGGGTTTTGTGAGAGCTACTTCCTGAAAACTGCCGCCGCCAGGCCCAGCAGGCCGATTCCGAGCAAACTGAAGGTAGCCGGCTCGGGGACGGTGCCTCCACTTTGTGGTGTCGCGGTGATGTCTAGAGTGGAGGATTCCAGCCCCACACCGAGGAATTTGGTATTTCCCAGAATTCCGAATCCCGGGCCCTGGGTCGTGAGCGCAAAGGTAGCAGTGCCGCCGCTTAGGTCAGTCAGAAATGTGTCCGGGATGGCAATCGTGAGGACATCATACTCGTTGTGCTTCGAGCCTGCTCCGCTGTCCAGTCCGTCTGCGGCCAAATTCATGAGCAACGTTAGATCGTCCGTCCCGTTGAGAGTAAAAGAAGCGAAAGGGTTCGGGTTAAGGGAGGAATCGAGATTATAGATTCCGAGCGTAAAGGTAGCGCCAGTGAGCGTATCTCCCGCAGGGATCACGTAGCTGCTGAATACCCAGCTGGTATTGCAGTTGGTGGTGGCATTGCTACCACATGGACCAGTGAACGGGGCAGGTTGACTGGAGGTGGCCCCGAAAAAAGTAGCGGAGGTAATGATTTTTCCATTCGTGAAGTGTTGAGAGCCGATAGTGGCTGGGATGTCGTCCGCAAGAACAGGCAGAGTGCAGCAGAGCAAGGCTGCCAAACCAACGAGGACCACCAGTTGAACTTTTCGCACGGCTCCCCCCCATCCGATGCCTTATCGGGATCTCCAAACCCGCAAGTATCGCTAAGGGTTGCGAGCACTTTGCATGCCAGGCACTTGTGAAATGAACAAAAACAAACAGTTTAGGATGAAGGGATTACAGTGAACCCGTCACCCAAACCATCTGGACTGTGCAAAACATTGCGAACTTTCGGAAGCCACCGCACCCAGCGCTACTCTCCCTGACGGTAGAACAACCCTCGACTTCCTCAGGGATTCACGCACCTAATCATGATTGACGCCGACTCTGTTTTCAACGCAACCGACAACGTGAAAATGCTTGAAGCGATACCTCTGGGTTCGGTTTAGGAACTCGGGTCTTCGGTTTGAATTCTCCCCAATTGGCGGTTCAAACTAGGAGGGAAGCTAGCGCCGAATTCTGTAAGTCTGAATTCGGACCTTCCGAAGAAAGTCCTAAAATCGTCCCTGGGATGCACCACTAAGAACTTTTGTTTATAAACGGTTTAGCTGTTTTGCGGGAGCGACTCTTGAAACGTCCGCCTTGCTACAAGCGCGACAGCTCTGGGACTCTCCTTAGGACCTCAGGGAGTCCAAAATGTTGCGAGTCCGCCACAAATTGATTCAGAAAAGTTCTAAAATCGTCCCCTTGGGCGCACCCCTTTCTTGACGATTGTTTTCAGCGACTTCCGCCGATGCCCTTTTGATCGTTTCGAACACAAATTGTGGGACGGGACGTGATCTCACTGCGCGAAATGATATGTTTAGCCCGTTCGTGGTGCTGGTTGCGCGTAAAGCTCCTCCGACGCTCTTATTTCCCGGACAGGCGCTGAATGGACATCGGAAGGCGAAAAGGAGCTCGTCTCACGCCGGGTACTTAGGCACCAACGAGCAAAGGACTCGAACGAGGCCGTGTAGACTTGAGTGGCTCAACATTTCATGCGTCCAAACAACAACGTCCGCCTTTGCCAGTTCCTTCTTTTATTCGCACTCGTCGCGTTCTTGTCTTGCAGTCTGTGTCTGGCAAAACAGACGGACAAAGAGGTCTCTCCGCTGCCGGACGCTCCCAAACCGAGCATTCCCGAGACGAAGGGCTTCTTTGCTCGCTGGGCGGAGTTTTACCACCGAGACTGGTCGGGGACGACTGCTTCCTCGCCGGCCCCAGCGCGGCGTGGCCTTCCTTCGCCGCTGGATTCGCCGCCGTTCCCAAATGCCGATTGGTCGTATGGTGGTTCGCCGGCTATTGGGGAGCCAGACACGAACAACTATCCACTGATGACCGCCATCAACCAGGCCAGGAGCCGGACGAAGGTGTATGGATGGGTCGATCCGACGCTAAACTTCAGCACCTCCACACATCGCAACGAGCCTGAGGCGAACGATGTCTACTCGAATCGTCTTGAAATGAACCAACTTGTGCTCTATGCCGAGCGGTTGCCGGACTCAGTGCAACGCGATCATGTCGACTGGGGCTACCACCTCACGGCCCTCTATGGCACGGATTATCGTTTTACGATCGCGAAGGGATACCTGAGCGGCCAATTATTGAACGATCATCGTCAATATGGCTTCGATCCTACGCTTGAATATGTCGATCTTTACGTTCCGCAGGTTGCGCAGGGAATGAATCTGAGGCTGGGTCGCTTCATCTCCGTGCCTGGGATCGAGGCCCAATTGGCGCCCAACAACTACATCTTCAGCCACTCGCTCCTTTATGCGATTGACCCGTTTACCGACACGGGGCTGATTGCGACGGTTAAGCTGAGCGACCAGTGGCTGATGCAATTCGGGATCACCGGCGGCCATGATGTAGCCTTGTGGACGCCGGATGCGAAGCCTTCCGGTACGGGCTGCCTGAGCTATACAACAGCGTCGGTGAATGACAATGTTTACATCTGCGCGAATGGGATCAATGACGGCAAGTACGCGTACAACAATCTTCAGCAGTATGACGTTACCTGGTATCACGAGTTCTCGAAGACGGTGCATATGGCAACGGAAGCCTGGTATATGTATGAGCGCGACGTGCCTGCCTTAAGAGGCACGATTCGCCCGGAAACGGGCGCCAATGGCGCGTACTGCCTGACAGGGGAACAGCGTTGCACCGCTCCCGAATATGCCATGGTCAATTTTCTGCAGAAGGAACTCTCACCACATGACTTCCTGTCGTTTCGCAGTGACTTTCTCGACGACAAGAAAGGCCAGCGTACGGGCTACGCGACCAGATATTCAGAGAACACGGTCATGTGGTGTCATTGGATCGGCGCAACGGTCCAAATTCGTCCGGAATTACGTTTCGAGCGTGCCTGGGATCAGAAGGCTTACGACCAGGGGCGACGCCAGAATCAGCTTACCGTCGCCAGCGATCTGATTTTCCACTTTTGACCCGGCCGTTTCTGATCGCTGCAGTGTCATCGCGTGACGGCGATGCGCGTCCCCTTCCTCGATACCTGATAGGTTCGACAGCAGAGAACTCCACCTTCACAGAATGTTGAGATAGGTATCGACGAGTTCCAAAAGCGTCGCGCAACTGGCTCGATTCAAGTTGTTGATGAGAAGATCAAGCGGGCGATTTGAGCCCAGAAATTCGCGGGCGAAACGATCGATCGAAGCTCTACTGGCAAGATCAAGCTCGCCAATTTCAACGTTCTTCATTCTCGCGACCGCCATTTGAGCCTTTCCCGGGGTCGCGGGAGCCTACAACCACGGTAGCCCCTGCGTTTGAAAGCACTCGCGTCGTCTCGAGGCCAAGACCTCGATGACCACCGGTTACGATCGCGACCTTCCCTCCAAGATCGGCCCCGCCAAGAGCTTCTTCGGCCGTGGTCCGTGCTCCCAACCCGGATGGCAGCGGTTTTTGTTCAGTTGCCATTGATTCGCTTGCCTTTCCTTAGAAATGTGATTACTCACTCATTTATACGGTGCACCGAGTCATCGCCGGGTTATACCGGCCCACAACATCTGAAAACCGCTCTCCCGGTATCTGTCTGCTTTCGATGGGTTCGCGACCGTCAGGTCTATCGTTGCCTCGACCAAGGCTCCCAACGACTTCGAGATAAGCTCGACCGGGAGGTCATTTCGAAACACACGCCCCTCAATCCCGTCGCGAATCATGGTTTGGAACTCCACAAACGGCGCGCTGCCGGCTTCTCTGCTCTGTTTGGTCAGCACCTCCGACACCAGCAGTTGCCCCAGCACCTTGCGCTGCCTCGGATTCGCAATCCCCCAGCGGACGTCGCGATCCCAAACATGCCGCATCCTGGTGCGAACATTCTTTTTTCGCGGAAAATCCGACATCATGGCGTCAGCGAGTCCCAGCTTGATCTCCCGGTAAAGCGAGTTGATTAATTCATCCTTGGTCCCGAAATACGTGAAAAGAGTTCCCTCGGCGACGCCGGCCAACTTGGATATCTCAGATGTCGGGGCGGCCGCAAGCCCGCGCTCCGCAAATAAGCGGGTCGCGGCATCGAGAATTGCATTTCTCTTGTCTTCGCTCTTGGGGCGCGCCACGGAGATCCTCTGTGGATGAGTATTCACTCAATTATACACGACGGCGCTCCAATGGCAACCGGCGCCGATCGATGAGAGGGGAGCTCTTTCTCCGGCCGGGCGGATCTTCATCAGCGCGAGAGCCACTGGCGCATCTGCTCGGCCGTCACGTTGCCGCCTGTAAGGATGGTGGCGATCAACTGCCCTTTGAACCGCTCGCGGTAAGTTGCCAACGCCGCCAGGCCGGCAGCGCCCGAAGGCTCCAGCACTACGCCCAGTTCCCGGTGGGCCTTCTGCATCGCCGACACCAGCGAGTCGTCTTCGACGAGGAGAATGTCATCCGCGAGGCCGACAAGATCGGCAACCGCCTCCGCGTAGGGGCTCTGAACCGCGATCCCGTCCGCGATCGTTTCGGTTTGCCCGTGTTCCTGCGCCTCCCGGGCCCGCCAGGAGCGTTCCATGGCGGGCGCACCGCTGGCGCAAATGCCAATCATCTTCGTGGCCGGCTGATGTGTTTTAACCCACCGAGCGACGCCGGCCAGCAAAGCACCATCACCGAGCGGCACGAGGATTGCATCGAAATGTTCCGGCCATCGCAATAGCTCCAGCCCGATCGAGCCTGCGCCCTCAGAGATGGCCGGGACACGCCCGTCCTCAATTAGCCTCGCCCCGGCCTGCTGTGCAAACGATTTCGCGGCCGAGTGAGCCGCCTTGAAATCCTCGCCGACAAGCCGGACCTCCGCCCCAAGCGCGCGCATGCGTTCGACCTTCATCGGATTGGCGGTGACGCTGGCGAAGATCGTGAGCGGCAATCCACGCTTGCGTGCAGCAAAGGCCATGCCCTGGCCAAAATTGCCCGCCGTTGCGCACACCAGATGGGGGCGTCCGTCGAGCGTCGCGGCGAAATATTCCGCGCCGCGCCCCTTGAACGAGCGAATCGGGTTCAAGGTTTCGACCTTGACGACCACGCGGCAACCCAAATGTTGTTCGAACGGCTCCGTCTGAAACTGCGGCGAGTTGAGAAACGCCGGGTCAATCATCCCCGCAGCCTGCTCAATGCGTTCGAGAGACAAACGATGAGGCCCGTTCACCCGCGCGCCCGTTGTTGTCATTTTAGCTTCCTGACCTCAGCTTGCTGCAGACCAAGAGTCAGCGCCCGGGCGGGTTGCGCGCGCGGCGCTTGGGCAGCTCACCACCGTTTACGTGGCCGGATTATATCTAACCGAATGAAGGTTCGCCTTCTCTAATTTGATGTACACCACTTGGAAGGACATTCGATGTCTCAGACGGTTTTGGTAACGGGCGGTTCCGGGTTTATCGGCAGCCACATCATTCTGCACCTTCTGGCTGCCGGCCATCAGGTGCGCACGACGATTCGAAACCTGGACAGCGAAGGCAACGTGCGCGCCATGCTGAAAGCAGGCGGCGCGGAGCCGGGCAACCGCTTGTCGTTTTTCGCTGCCCGTCTTGAAAACGACGCGGGCTGGCCGGAAGCCATCACCGGCTGTGACTATGTGCTCCACGTGGCTTCACCCTTGCCACCAAACGTCCCCAAGCACGAGGACGATCTGATCGTGCCGGCGCGGGAGGGAACTCTTCGCGTGCTGCGCGCCTCGCGCAACGCCGGCGTCAAACGAGTCGTGTTGACTTCCTCCTTCGCTGCGATCGGCTATGGTCACACGGTCCGGGACACGCCGTTCACGGAAACAGACTGGACGGACCCGGATGGGGACGACATTGCTCCGTACGCGAAATCGAAAACCTTGGCCGAACGCGCGGCTTGGGATTTCCTCGGCCGGGAAGGCGGCAGCCTGGAACTTTCCGTCATCAATCCGGTGGGCGTGTTCGGTCCAGTCCTGGGGCCCGATTATTCGGCATCCATCCTCCTGGTGCAGCGAATGATGGACGGCGCTATGCCCGGCGCGCCGCAACTCTATTTCGGGGCGGTGGACGTGCGCGACGTTGCCGACTTGCACCTTCGCGCCATGACGCATCCCGCCGCCAAGGGAGAACGCTTCCTCGCCGTAGCCGGCGATTTCTTGTCCATGCTCGATATCGCGAAAATATTGAAATCCCGCATGGGCGCGTCCGCCAAGCGAGTGCCAACCCGTCAATTGCCCAACTGGGTAGTGCGCCTTGCCTCGTTGCGTGATCCCGCGATCAAGCTTATCCTGCCCGAGCTCGGCAAGCGGAAAAACGCCACCAATGAAAAGGCCAGGCGCCTGCTCGCCTGGTCGCCGCGTTCGAATGAGGAGTCGCTGGTCGCCACCGCCCAAAGCCTGGTCGGCCTCGGCCTTCTGAAAGACAGCCCCAAAAAGGCCGCATAAACAGCGCATGGTAACCGCTTAGTTCCCGGGAGCGAGTCGGTTGGGCAGGTGCGCTTCTGATTAAAGAAGCTTGCGGAGGCCTTCACCTCCTGCAGGTGGGCAGAAACATCCGCATCAGGGAGTCACGGGGGCGTTACTCGGCACATGCGAGGACAGCTTTCGGATAACAAATTCCTGCAGGATATTTGAGGCGGCGCTGGCTGCAATTCCGATGGCCTCATTTTCAAACGTTAGTCCTGCGCCCCGGTCGCTCGCCGGATAGTAGAGGTTGGAGATACCGCCCGCTGCGAGGCCTCCAAGGATGGTCGAGTAATTTGTCTGCCAGTGTCCGTTGTCGCCCTTGCAGATCACGGAATTGGCAATGGCATAGAGAACTCGGGAGCGCTTGCTGCCGGTTCCCTTGTAGAAATATCGCGGATCCTGCTTGAGGAGCGAGGGCAGGATCGCTCCTCCGATAAACGTGTTGGTAACCACGTCGGTGTAGGAAGCGCCGTAACGTTTTGCGTAGCCCTGCGCGCCCTGCCCGTACCCGCTGAACTGGTTGTTCGCCTGCTGAATTCCCGCGATGGCGCCGGTGATTCCGAACGTCACCGGATCGAGCGTGGATTTCCATGCCAGCTCGAACTTTTGCCTGGTATTGAGCGGCGCCGCGTTCGGAATGTAGCTGACGTAGAAATTCGGAATGAAACCGAGCACGCGCTGCTTTTCTTCATCCCTGATCTGTTCCTGCGCCAGTTCGACCGGCGTGAATTCGACGCGCACTTCGGTGACCTCGGTCGTCAGCGCCAACGTGACTTGCGGGAAGACAAGGTTTTCTCCGGAATGCAGGACACCGGAGGCAGTCTTCGTCGCGAAACCCTCCGCCGCAATCGAAAGTTGGAACGCCCCGGGAGCGATGTTTGCAAACGAATATTGCCCGGCGTCGCCGGTTTGCGCTTCCGGGTTGGCGGATTGCTCCTGCCGGGCCAGCTTCACCCTGGCTCCGGCAACAGCGGTTCCATTCGGGTCGACGATTGTGCCGTGGATGGTTCCCGGGACGGGTGAATCCGGAAGTTGCCTACTTGCGGAGGCAGTCTCGTTTGGAGCGGTTGCGGATTGGCCCTGCCCGGTGCCAGCGCCGGGAGCAGCCTGCGGATCCTGGGCCCGAGCTGGCAACGCGCAAACCAAGGCAAGCAGGCTCAACCAGACTGGGATCCCCGGGCCCATGGAAGAAATGCGGAAGATTCCGCCAGGAGATTTCCCGCAGGGGACGTTTCTTGTGGAAATCACGCTTCCTATTTTACAGCCTTCCCGCTGACTTCCAGCAAGTTTTCACTGTTACTCACCGCTCCGGGCAAAAGTCACTGCCAGAGGGCTGAGATTTTCTGGCAAAGTGCGCGTCTAAGCGGGTACAGTGCCAAGGGTCTCGGAACCGATGGGATGCTGCACGCGGAGGCTCGGGTTGCCCGGGAAGGGAAACATGAAAACTTCGAAGTTGTTGTTCTCGGTGATGATTCTGACAACAGCGGGGCTGGCCGAGGGGAAGCCGGCGGCGGTAAACAGCGGTGAAACGCTGGTGAAGGAAATGCACGGGCGCTACGCCACGTCCTGGTATCCAACGGTGACCTTCACGCAGAAGAGCACCACCTACAATCCCGACGGCACGACCAGAGTGGAAACGTGGTACGAAGCGGCGCTGCTGCCGGGAAGACTCCGCATTGATATCGGGCCGCCGAGCGCAGGCAACGGATACCTGCTGGTGGATGGAAATGTGACGGTGTTCAAGGAAGGGCAGGTCAAGGCGAACCTGCCGCAAGTAAACATGCTGCTGGTACTGGGTTTTGACGTGTACAAACAAACCCCGGAGGCGACGCTGGCGATTGCCAAAAAGGAAGGCTTCGACGCCGGCAAGTTTCACGAAGATACCTGGGAAGGGAAGCCCGTCTATGTTTTCGGCGCGGAAAAGGGCGATCTGAAATCGAAGCAGTTCTGGGTGGAGAAGGACCGCATGCTGTTTGTGCGCCTGCTGGAGCCTGACCAGAGCGATCCCGACAAGACCCAGGACATTCGTTTCGCCGATTACCGCAAGCTGAGCGGCGGCTGGATCGCGGCGCTCGTGGAAGTTTACCTCGACGGGAAAAAAGTCTTCAGCGAGGAATACACGGACATCAATGGTGACGCGAAACTCGACCCGGCGCTCTTCGATCCCAAGCAATTCACCTCAGCGCATTGGGAAAAACCATGAATCACCGGCACCAAGCGGGCGGAGCGGGAACCATCTTCATTTGGAAGTTTTATCCGGGGTCGGGACTTCCCGCGCCCGGGCGAGAAGTTTTTTGAGCTTGCCTTCAATCGAAGCGTCGCCAACGTGTTCCTCCTGTAGGACGCCGTCAGCGTCAATCGTGAAGGTGTGGGGGATTGCCGTCACGCCAAACATTTTTGCGACCGGGCCCGTGAATCCGCCATCGCGATATTGGGGCCAGGTCATTTCATTCTTGCCAATAAATTCCTTCCATTTCCGTTCGTCGGCATCCAGACTCACGCTCAGAATCACCAGCGGCTGGCCCTGGAATTTTTTGGCGATGTTGCGGATGTGCGGCAGCGCCTCGCGGCAGGGCTCGCACCAGGTGGCCCAAAAATCGAGGAGCACGACCTTGCCTTCTAAATCATCCATGGCAATGACCTTGCCGTCGGTGGTGGTAACAGCGAAGGGCGGCGCCATGCGCGCGCGGGCAAGTTCCGGACGGGTGACGTAGCGGGCGACCCGCTGGTGATTGGGATCGTCCTCGGGCTTCATCTTCAGAAACTGTTCAAAGCGATCCCTGGCCGCATCGTCTTGATGCAGTTGAGCGAGGGCCCTGCCGTCCAGCAGGACGGCGTCTGGAAACTTCAAACTGGGGGGCAGCGCTTTGAGGCACTCCTCATGGCTCCGGGTGAGGTATTCATCCTTGTGCTTTTGCAGCCCTTCGTTCATGAGCACGAGTGCAAGATCGTAATGCGCGAGTGCAATTTCCCGGTCGTCTTTTGCCGATGCGATCAATTCTTCCGCGCCAAGCTCGGCGGTTTTCCAGTCGCCCAGATCCATCCCGTACTTGACCATCTGCTTCTGGCAAACCGTGCAATGCCCGCCGTCTTGCTTATCCGCTTTCTTAAAGCTGTCAAGAGCCCATTGTTGTTTCCGTTGGTTCAGGTATTCCCATGCTTCCTTGAAGGATTTTTGGGCTTTTTCGCTGCTGGGCTCGCCTGCTTTTTCCTGGGCCGCAGCAGGGAGCAGCAGAAAGGGAACAATCAGACAAATCCAGGCACGAAGCATGGAAGGTCTCCGGTACCTCGGGGATTGAGCCGCTCGTTGCACCACGGCAATTCTCTATCGCCGGATGGGGCCCCAGACGGTATTACTGGGAATCGCACGTGCGGTACATCTTAATATCGGTTGCTCGGATTGGGAATCTAAAATAGACAGGTGGATGCCCAAGCCACACCACCAGGAGGAAAGTGCCGCGAGCCGGAGCCTGAGATTCGGCGAGTTGTGGCGCACCCTGCCGTTTTCCGCGGGGAAACTCCGCGGGAGCTTTCCGTGAAGATTTTCGGGCAGGCGTGTATTGTTAGAGAGTAAGAATCTGTCGGATGAGGCCATGGGGAACCTGCGGATACTGATTTCTCTCACCACGAACGACAACGACTATCAAGTCGAACAGGCGAATGCCGCCGAGCAGGCAGCGCACAAGCACGGCATCGATCTCAAGATCATCTATTCGGACAACGACGCGATCAATCAAAGCACCCAGATTCTGAAAGTCATCCAGGAAGCGGAGGAAGCCGACCGCCCCAACGCGATTATTTTTGAGCCCGTGGGCGGCACGGCGTTGCCGCAGGTGGCGCGCGCGGCCGTAAATCAGGGCATCGCCTGGGTGGTGCTGAATCGCGAAGCGACCTATGTGCCGGAGCTGCGCGGGTTGGGCAAAGCACCGGTGTTCGTAGTCACCGTGGATCACGTCGAGATCGGCCGCATCCAGGCGCAGCAGTGCGCGGCGCTGCTTCCGAGAGGCGGCACAGTCCTTTACATGCAAGGCCCATCGGAAAATTCCGCCGCGAAGGACCGGTCCCGAGGGATGCTGGAATTGAAGCCCGCAAACATGCACCTGATCACGTTGAAGGGCCAGTGGACGGAAGAGAGCGCGCAACGCGCGGTGCGTTCGTGGCTGAAGCTGACGACTACAAGAAAAACTCAGATCGACCTGGTTGCCGCGCAGGACGACGCCATGGCCATCGGCATTCGCAAAGCGTTTCAGGAAGTGCTCAATGAAGTGGAACGCGAGCGCTGGCTTTCCGTGCCGTTCCTGGGGATTGACGGCCTGCCGAAAACGGGCCAGGCATGGCTGCGCAGCGGCCTGCTGCGCGCCACCATTTTCAGCCCCCCAAACACCGGCCAGGCAATCGACATGCTGGTGGACGCGCTCGAACACCACAAGAACCAGCCCGAGAAGGCCCTCACGATTCCTGTGTCCATGCCAACCCTCGAAGCCCTTCGCGCCCAGAAGTAAAAGGTGGGAAGGCTTCGCAAGGTCGTATCCTAGAGACTCATTTGGCACCCATGCCTGGGGGGGTAAATATTGCCAATGGTGGGGCTGGGGAGGTTCGAACTCCCGACCTACGGTTTAGGAAACCGACGCTCTATCCATCTGAGCTACAGCCCCACGGTTTGTAAGCGATTCTATCACGGAGAGTTATGCTCGGTCAGTTGCTGTGCCTGTTCCTGGCCGTTGCAAGGTTGTTGCCAGTTTCCTTTTCCAGTCTCGCGTTTGCCTACGTCCATTACGTTGATCTGCGATTCCTTTACGCTCTTGATGTACGCATTCTGCGTTACTGCCTGAACGACTCAGGGAGATACGATGTGCCAGGGCGTCCCCACTTGCGGCACTTGCAGCGGACCTGGCGGCAAACGCCGCGATTGTGTGCGTTCCGCTTGCTGCTGCCGCGAATTCTGAACAGGTTTCACACTAGGCCACATTCGAAACCAGTGCGCCGCCTGGAGCGCTTGTCGGTATATACTTCCCTCAATCAGGCCGTTGTTTTCTCGCAATCGCGGGCTACGTGTTTTGTGTTACGTAGAAAAGCAGTAATCGTATGGACGATGCCAAACCAAAAAAGGCTAGCCCCGAAGGCGCAACTATCGGAGGACCTTCCGGACTGCGCGTCCCCGTCAAGGGCGAAAGTTCGGGCAGCGATATCTCGCTCCCGGACGACGCCACAATAGTCGATCGACCGCGCGATTCCTCGATCGCCCGAAAGCGCGACCACCTCCGCCCCGGCGACGTGCTCGGCGGCCGCTACGAAATCCTAAGCCTGCTCGGCGAAGGTGGCATGGGCGCCGTCTACAAAGCGCGCGACCTCGAAGTCGATCACCTTGTAGCCTTAAAAGTGATTCGCCCAGAGATGGCCGATCATCCGGTGATTTTGGGGCGCTTCAAGCAAGAGCTGCTCACTGCGCGCCGGGTGACTCACCGCAACGCCGTTCGCATCTACGATCTAGCTGAAGTCGACGGCGTCAGATTTATCACCATGGAGTTTGTCGAAGGCTGCGATCTGCGCAAGCTGCTGCTCGACAACGGAAAGCTCTCCCCCGAGCAGGCCGTCGGCACCATTCGCCAGGTACTCTTTGCACTGGAAGCCGCGCACGGCGCCGATGTAATCCACCGCGATTTGAAACCGCAAAACATCATGCAGGAAAAAACCGGCCGCATCCTGGTGATGGATTTTGGTCTGGCCCGTTCGCTCGAGTCCGACGGAATGACCCAATCCGGCGCGCTGCTCGGCACCATCGAGTACATGTCGCCGGAGCAAGCTATGGGCAAGCATCTCGATGCGCGCTCCGACCTGTTTACCGTGGGCTTGATCTTCTACGAATTGCTCACCGGAAAAATTCCCTACCGAGCGGACACCGCGATGGCCAGTCTGCTGAAGCGCAATCAGGAGCGCGCGCTGCCCGCTGCAGAAATCGACGCATCCGTTCCGAAGGGGCTCAGCGACATTGTGAGCAAATGCCTGGAGCGCGATCTTGAATTGCGCTATCAGAGCGCCAAGGAAATTCTCGCCGATCTGGACGCCTGGGAAGGCAAACGCCCGATCGCTGCGTCCGTGGTGATTCCGGCGCCGCTGCCCCCACGCGCGGTTCCTTGGAAGTGGGTCGCTGCAGGGACGCTGGCTGCCGCGATCGCCATTGTCGGTTGGGCCCTAAAAGGCAAACTCACCTCCACGACCACCGGCAAAACTCCGGCGGGCCCCGAGGTTTCTCTGGCCATCCTTCCGTTCCGCAACGGCTCCGGCGACGCCAAGCTCGATTGGCTCGGTTCCAGTTTGGCCGACATGCTGAGCACCGACGTCGGCCAGTCTGCGCAGTTGCGCACTATTTCGCCCGATCGGTTGCACCAAGTGCTTTCCGATTTGCAGATTTCTCCTGGGACAGACATCGATCCTGCCACCATGGGCCGCATTGCTCAATTCAGCAATGCCGATACCGTAGTCTCCGGGCAATACGCAAAATTCGGTGAACTCATTCGAATCGACGCAACGCTTCGCGACCTGAAACACCAGCGTACCATCCCCATCAAAGCCGAAGCAGCGAACGAAAAGGCATTGCTCCCGGCGATTGCGCAACTCGCCCAATCCATTCAGCAGAATCTGTCGCTTTCTTCCGACGTCCTCTCGGAGTTGCGGGCCAAGTCTTTCCAGCCATCGTCCAGTTCCTTGCCTGCTCTGCGCAGCTATAACGAGGGGATGGAGCTGGAGCGTCAGGGAAATCACCTGGAGGCCGCAAAGCGTTTTCAGGCTTCCGTTCAGGCCGACCCTAACTTTGCTCTGGCGTTTTCTAGGCTAGGCCAAACCTACAGCAATCTCAGAAATGACGACAAGGCCAAGGAGTATTCGCAGAAAGCGGTCGATCTCAGCGAGAAACTTCCGCCGCCCGAACGCTATTTAATCCAAGCGAATTACGCTCAAGTCTCCAACGACTTCCGCAAAGCGATCGAGTCCTACGAAAATCTTGAAAAGGTTTCTCCCGAAGATGCCGATGTCCGTTTTCATCTGGGCGAACTCTACGAATCGACTGGCGCATACGACAAAGCGCGTACCGAACTCGCCAAGGTCCTGTCCATCGATCCGAAGCACGTCGATGCGTTGCTGGCAGCGGGCCGGGTGGAAATTCGCAGCAACAACGCCCAGGGTTCGCTCGATTTCCTGAACCGCGGGCTCACTCTGGCCGTGCAGCTTGACAACACCGACGGCAAAGCCTCGATTTTGAATGCCATCGGCAACGCCTACGAACAGCTGGACAAGCCACAGGAGGCGCTGCGAAATTTCCAGGAATCCTTGACCATCAAGCAGAGTCTCGGGCAAAAGGCGGGTGTTGCGCAGACCCTCGGCAATATCGCCCGTGTGCAAGCGACTCTCGGTAAGCCGGACGACTCGAACAAGAGCTATCAGCAAGCTGTGAAGTTGCAGCGCGAAATCGGCGACAAGAAGGGCCTTGGCTCCACCTTGGTTAACCTCGGAGCCTTGTACAGCGAGCGCGGCAAATACGACGATGGGCTGAACGCATATAAGGAAGCGCTGCAAATTCAGCGCGATTTGGGCAACGAGAGTTATCAGGCGGTCTGCTTGAATAATATTGGCGATATTTATCTATCGAAGGGCCAGCCCAGCGATGCTCTCACTTACTATGAACGCGCACTGGAACTCCGCAAGAAGGCCAACATTCCCAGCGAAGTCGGGGAAACCCTGCACAATCTTGGCGAAGCCTCGCTCAAGGCGGGCGATTACGGCCAAAGCCTGGATTACCACATGAAAGCTCTCGACCTTTTCCGCAGTTCATCCGACAAGAGCGGTGCCGCGATTCAGTCCTATAGCATCGGCACGATATTTGAGTATCAGGGACGTTACGGAGCGGCTCTTAAATCAAAGGAAGAGGCACTCAAGGCTTTCCGCGAACTGAACGATCGTAGCTTCTGGATGGGTGAGATTTTAAGCGGCTACGGTAACTCCCTCAGCGAAGTCGGACGCTACGATGAAGCACAAAAAAACTTGACCGAGGCCATGAGCCTTGCCAAGGAATTGCAGAACAAGACGTTGGTCGCGCAGATTCTGAACTTTCAGGGCGACTCTTTCTACTATCGCGGTGACCGTAAGTCCGCTTCAGATTTGTTCGCGCAGGCAGTTGCGGCAAGTTCGGGTGATGTTGAGAAGGATGTTGTACTACTTTCGAAATACAATGCTGCAAAGTGCCTCGTGGAAGAAAAGCGCTACCAGGCAGCAGTGGCTCCGCTGAAGGCTGTGGTCACCGAGGCCGAGGCCATCGGGTTGAAAAATATCTCCACGGAAGCAACACTAGCGCTGGCCGAGGCGCTTCTCAACACGCGGCAATATCCGGCGGCGAAAAAGGAATTGCAGACGGCGCAATCTACCAGCGAAAAGCTGGGCCTGCAGGTATTGCAGGCCCGGAGCCAGTATCTGCTTGCTCGTACCCTCGAGCTTTCCGGAAGCACTACGGATGCGCCGCCACACTTCGCCGCAGCCAAACGCATCCTCGAGTCGATTCGCCAGGAATCAGGCAGCGACGCAATCCTCAAACGTCAGGACCTGAGCGCCATCTCCGCGCAATCGACTGGGAACCCCTAGTATGTCGAGATTCGGCTGCGAGCCAAGCCGTCTTCGGCCTGGCTCGTTACCCAACTTTCTGTCCGCCCTGGGGCCTAGGGGCAGGCACCTATGGTCGCATTGCCACTGGACATGCAGAATAGACCACTTTGCGGCGGAATCTGATTGGAAAATACCGTAACTGTATACGTTCCATCCGCTAACCCGTCCGTGCTGATGTCGTACTCGTTGAGCCCGCTTTTGGCATCCCAGTGGAATTTGTTCGCTTCAACGTTCTTGAGCGCAGGAAAACCGGCAAAGTTCCCGTTACTATCCTGCGCTGACACCGAAATACTCGCCGTCTTGTCACGCAAGCCCGCTCCACCGCACGCGCCGGTGGCTTCGGCGAGCGTAACTTCGACCTGGGGCTTCTGGCCGGATGCGACATTGGTCGTGGTCAGCGTCAGGCTGCAGAATAAGTCGTTGCCGTTGTTGGCCAAACGCTCGTTGAGGGCAATTAAACTTGAAGGCGTCGGAATCTTGCCGTGCATGGTTGGATCTTCGCAAAGTGGACAAATGGTGTCGTCAGAATACGCGTCCAAGATGTTCACCGTGAAAGCGGGAGGGGTGGTGTCGCCCGGCGCGTGGGCGAACGCCGGGGTTTGGACCACGAAGCCGCCCGCAGTAAAGTAGCTTAGCGTAAGGTTAATTAACCCCTTGTAGTCTACGTTTTTGACAGGTAAAGCCGGAGATCCAGATAGATCGTATTGAACGCAATTATTGGCGCCCTGACTGGGATACTGGACGCACACCGTGCCCGCTGGAAATTCGGTTGGATCGAGCTCGGGCCCAAGGACAGTATTGGTCGTAAAGTCAAGCGTCACGGTGAGAGTGAAGTTTGTCAGCACTGTATCGAATTGAACTATGAGATAACCGTCACTTACTTGGGTAAAATCATAGATGCCGGTCGTGACTCCCGGGCTGAAGTTCTGTGAAATTGAGCAGGAAATCTGTTCCTCCCCACCACAGTTTTGTTGCGCCCAACTTGGAGCAACGAACAACAGTAACGTCAATACAAAAAGTGCCAGGATCCGGATATGCATGGCTGGATCTCCTGTCTTGTCGAAAATTGTCTGAAATGGCTGGTCGCGTTCTAAGAACTACGGGGGTCCTCTGAGTAATGGAGCAATCTTTCCTTTGAACCGACTTGCAGGCATCGCGGGGGAATGCCTCGGCCATTTAGCTCTGGACTTTTACCCTCCCCGGTGCTTGCTGTCAAGCGAAAAAGTAGCAAAGATGGAACAAAAATCGGAAAAATCGCGGTCGCTCGAGGCGGAAAGTATTATCACTACTTGTTATTATCGCATATATTATCATGCGAAAGGGCGTAGCGCGCGCCGATAAACGGAAAAGGTCACCCGAGGACGTTCTGCGCGAGATAAGCGCTCTGAATCTTGATCAGCGCGTAAGCTGGATCCTTTTTGTCCGGTGCGTCAGGATTCTTGTGAAGCATCGTTTCGATCATCGGCGCAAGAAATCTTCACCACGTTTTAGGGCATCAGACCTGTTGTTCCGCTCCTGGCCAGAGGACTTAGTAGGATTGCGCCATATTGCAGGCCATGCCCTCATTCCAGCGCGACGGAAATGGAAAACGCGATTGAGGGCAAACGTTGCGTTCCTGCCCCCCGGGCCTGTGGGCAATTGCCAATGCACAGGCAGACAGTTGAAGCGACCAGCAGCCCGCTCACATTTCGTTCCAAGTCACGTTTGAAACCGTGCCCGGATTAGCCCAAATCAGCACCGATGATGGGTATGGAGAAGGTCAAAAAAATGAAGAGAGCTACAGCCCCATCGAGCACATTGTAATAGGAGAGGGCGCGGCGACTTCTTCGCGCCCTGTCCGAATCCCCGTTATCACCCGCGCTCTGTGATATTATCCCCCCAGCATTCAATTTCGGCGCCCGCCTACGCCCTTCCAGGCTCCCTTTGGAGGTTTCCATGAACAGCAAGCTAAAATGGATTGGTATCGCCGTTGTGGCGATACTCGTGATTTTGCTCGTCGTGCCGTTCCTGATCCCGATCAACAAGTTCAAGCCCACCATCGAGTCCAAGGCGTCCGATGCGCTGGGCCGCAAGGTGCAGCTTGGCAATTTAAGCTTGTCGCTCATCACCGGGTCGGTTGGAATCGATGACGTCTCCGTCAGCGACGACCCCAAGTTTAATGCCGCCCCGTTTCTCACCGCCAAGACTGTGAAAGTTGGCGTGGAGTTGATCCCGCTGATTTTCTCCCAGCAATTGAATGTCACCGAAATCACCGTCGTCAATCCGCAGGTGACCATGCTCAAGGATCCCGGCGGCCGCTGGAATTTTTCCTCCATTGGCGGAGCTCCCAGCAAGGCCGCTCCCAAAGCCGCCCCCGCCGGCAATTCGGCCGAGTCGCTTTCCATCGGCAAATTGCGCCTGGAAGACGGCCAAATCACACTGGGCAACACGAATTCGCGCAAGCGCACCGTCTACACCAAAGTGAACCTGACCGCCAGCGACGTGGCGATGAAGAACAATTTCCCGGTCCTGTTTTCCATGGAGTTGCCGGGCGGCGGCAGCATGAAGATTGACGGCAAAATCGGCCCCGTGGATGCCGAAGACGCCGCGCTCACGCCACAGAACGTGAAGCTTACAATCAGCGGACTGAATCTCTCGAGCACCGGCTTTCTGGATCCATCGCTGGGGCTTGGCGGCGTAGCGGACATGGACGCGAACCTGGTCAGCGAAAAGGGCGAGATGGCCACCAAAGGCCAATTGAAGCTCTCGAAGGCTGTGCTCGTCGCGGGAGGAAGCGCGGCGGGCGTCCCGGCGGTCATAAATTTCGATACCAAGTACGATCTCGTGAAGGGCACCGGCATCTTGCACCCTTCGACGCTCAGTATCGGGAATGCCAAGTCCAACTTGAGCGGCACCTATAAATCCGAAGGCGATGCCTTCACTATGGATGTGAAGATCACCGGCGAAGGCCTTCCCGCAACCGACCTCGAATCCTTCCTTCCCGCTCTCGGCATCAACTTGCCGGACAAGTCCCGGCTGAGCGCGGGCACCATGAACACCAACCTCCACGTCTCAGGCCCGACCGACAAGCTGGTAACCGACGGCACGATCGGTTTGTTCAACGGAAAACTGGCGGGCTTCGACTTGGGCAAGAAATTGTCCGGCATCGGCACGCTTGCGGGAATCAAGTCGGGCAGTGACCTGATCATTGAAAAGTTCACCACGAACTTGCACATGGCCACCACCGGACTCCGCGCGGACAATCTGGACGCCGTGGTTCCCGCCCTGGGCTCCATGGTTGGCAACGGCACCGTGGACGCAAAGAACAATCTGGACTTCAAACTCGTCGCCACGGTGAACAATACCGTCGCTACGGCTGCGGCGGGTTCCATGGCCGGAGGCATGGGTGGCACCGTCGGCAAAATGCTCGGCGGCGGCGCCGCGGCCTGCAAAAACGGCGGCATCAAGGTGCCGTTGCAGATTCACGGGACGACCTCGAGCCCGCAATTTGTGCCCGACATCGGCGGCGCGGCCGCCAGCCTGCTCAAGTCCGAATTTTCCTGCGCGGGTAGCGGAGGAGCCGGCGGCCTGACCAGCGCCGCCGGCGCCCTCGCCGGCGGCAGCAAAGGCACCGCCGGGGACACCATCAACCAGCTCGGCGGTCTCTTCGGCAAGAAAAAACCCTAGATCGTTATCCCAAACCACGCTTGCATCAAACCAATCGCTGCCGCGTAGCGGCCCCGACCGGGTCGGGGCCCAGCTCCTGTAGCTCACCCCTTTAGGCGGGAGAGTTTTCCATACGCCGGCTCGATCCTTCAGCCCCTGTGAAACTCTCGGGCAAAAACAAACCGTAAGCCCGAAACCAGGCACTCCTCAAGAAAGGAAAAAGCGCAGTTCCGGTAGCTCTTTTTATTCGCGCCGGCTCTTGACGTTCTCTGACGTTGCCACTAGCCTCAATATTCTGCGAGGGATGCAATTCCCGCGGGGACTTCAGAAAGCAATAACGCCAGCAAGACGAGGAGCCAGAGATGAGTTGGAGGAGCGTTCAACTGCGCCCGTGGGCATTTCTGCTTCTTGGAGTTTGGCTTGGGTTGTTGGCGACCCCTGCCGCACAGGGGCAGGGAGGCGAGCCGCGCACATTCGCAATCCGCGGTGCGAAGGTCGTGCCGGTGTCCTCGACGCCGGTCGAAAACGCAACCGTCGTCGTTTCGCGCGGGATCATCACTGCGGTCGGAACCAACGTAACCATCCCACCGGATGCGTGGGTGATTGATGGCAAAGGACTCATCGTCTATCCCGGGCTGATCGACGGCTTCACCGATGTTGGCCTTGCTCCCGCGACTCCCTCCGCTCCCACAGGAGACGGAGCCCCCCGGCCGCAGCAAATCGTTTCGCGCGGGCCCGAAGATCGTCCCGCAACCACGCCGTGGCGCAGCGCCGCGGACGAAGTGAATCCCGGCGACCCGCGTGTGGAAACCTGGCGGTCGGCCGGATTTACCACGGTGATCGCCGCGCCCAAAGGCGGCATGTTTCCCGGCCAGGCCGCCGTCTTGGACTTGGGCGGCGAGCGCGCCGGCGATTTGGTGGTCAAAGCGCCGGTGGCTGTGCCGGTTTCATTCGAAGCCCCTGGGGGATTCCGCAATTTTCCCGGCTCGGTGATGGGCGGGATCGCCTATCTGCGCCAGGTGTGGCTGGACACGAACTGGGACACGCAAGCAGACGCCATCTACGAGAAAAATCCGCGCGGTATGGAGCGGCCGAAGTACGACCGCAGCGACCGAGCGCTCACGGCGGCGCTGGGAAAACACGCGGTCGTGCTGATTCCCGGAAACACTTCGCTGCAAATTCGCCGGGCGCTCAGGCTGATTGACGAATGGAAATTGAATGCGGTCCTCTACGGCGCACAAATGGGCTACGAAGTCGCGCCCGAAATTGCCGCCAAGAAATTGCCGGTGCTGGTGGATCTCAAATGGCCGGAAGCGGTAAAGGACGGCGACCCGGAGGCGACGCCTTCGCTCCGCGCGCTTCGTTTCCGCGACCGCGCCCCCTCTTCCCCGGCCGCGCTCGGCAAGGCCGGCGTGAAATTCGCGTTTTATTCGGGCGGCATCACCACTCCGAAGGACATTCTGTCTGCGGTGAAAAGGTCGATTGATGCGGGCCTCAGTCCCGAAGCGGCGCTGCGTGCGCTGACGCTTGCGCCGGCCGAGATATTCGGAGCGGCGGAAACCCTCGGCTCGATCGAGAACGGGAAGATCGCCAATCTCATCGTTACCGATGGCGATCTTTTCGATAAGAAAACAAAAGTCAAAATGGTTTTCGTCGACGGCCGCAAGTACGAAGTGCGGGAAACCCTGCGGCCCAGCGAGCCGCCCAAGGGCGACCTGACCGGCAAGTGGAAATTGACTTTCACGACCCCGCAAGGCCAGGAAGAAGCCACGGCCGATCTCGCCATGCTGCCAGACGGCACCTTGACTGGCAGCGTCACCAGCGATCACGGCACCGGCAGCGTGTTTAGCGGGTGGCTCAGCGGCGACAAATTCAGCTTCGCGATCAACATCTCGCTCGAGGGCAGCTCGAGCGATGTTGTTTTCACCGGCACATTCGAGGGGACTTCCATCAAGGGTTCGATTCAGGCGATGGGGTACACCTTTGAGTTCAGCGGCACCAAGCCCACGCGAATGGCGGAAGTCAAGGCGGGGGGTGCGCAATGAAACTCAACGCAAACATTCTCCGCTTCCTCGCTGCGTTTCTGCTCGCAACCACGGGGCTCTTGGGCGCCAAGGAAAAACCGGCCGGCGGCCCCGCAATGGATGCGGCCGCGCCGGTGATCCTGATTCAGAACGCCACAATCCTTACGGTCTCTCACGGCGCCATCGAGAAGGGCGACATCCTGATCAAGGACGGAAAGATCGCCGCTCTTGGCGGCTCTCTGAAGGCTCCCGCGGGTGCCGTTGTGATTGACGCGACCGGCCAGTTCGTCATGCCGGGCATCATTGATTGCCATTCGCACATCGCCGTCGACGGCAGCGTCAACGAAGGATCCGTCTCCGTCTCCTCGATGGTGAATATCGCCGACGTCCTGAACTCCGACGACATCTCGATCTTCCGCGATCTGGCCGGCGGCGTCACCACGGCAAACATTCTGCACGGTTCTGCAAACTCGATCGGCGGCCAGACCATCGTCATCAAGCTTCGCTGGGGACAACCTGCCGCGAAGCTGCCGTTTGAAGGCGCGCTCCCCGGCATAAAGTTTGCCCTCGGTGAAAATCCCAAGCGTTCGAATTTCCGTGCCAGCGGCGCGCCGGAACGTTATCCCACCACGCGCATGGGCGTTGAGGAGACGATTCGCAGCGCCTTCACCGAAGCGCGCGACTACAAAAAATCCTGGGACGACTACAACAAGCGCGCAGCGGCGGGCGAGAGGAATATAATTCTCCCGCGCCGCAATCTGAAACTCGATCCGCTCGTCGAAGTGCTCGAAGGAAAGCGCTACGTCCACGCGCACTGCTACCGCGAAGACGAAATCCTGATGCTGCTGCGTGTGGCCAGGGAATTTGGCTTCCACGTTCAAACCTTTCAACACGTTCTGGAGGGCTACAAGGTCGCCGACGAAATCGCCGCGGCGGGCAGCGGAGCCTCCACGTTTTCCGACTGGTGGGCCTATAAGGCCGAAGCCTACGAGGCGATTCCCTATAACGCGGCGCTGATGACCAGGCGCGGCGTGCTCGTTTCGGTCAACTCGGACGATGCGGCGGAAGCCACGCACCTCAATCAGGAAGCGGCAAAATCCATCCGCTATGGCGGACTGACCCGCGACGAAGCGCTGAAACTCGTCACCCTGAATCCCGCCATCCAGTTGGGGATCGAAAAGCGCGTGGGCACGATTGACGTCGGCAAGGACGCGGACCTGGCCATCTACAATCACGATCCGCTCAGCGCCTACGCCGTCGTCGAGAAGACGCTGATCGACGGCCGCGTCTATTTTGACCGGGATAGGGAACAAGCGGGGCGCGCTGCGCTCGAAACGGAAAAGAAAGATCTCCTCGAAAAGGCCAGGAAGAAACAAGACGAAGAAAAGAAGGAAGGCGCCAAGACACCTGAGGAGAAGAAGTCCGTAGAGAAAAAACCGGACGATAACAAGCCCGAAGAAAAGAAGCCGGAAGGCAAATCAAAGCCTCCGCAAGATGACGCGGGTCAGGGAGGCGCGCTGTGAAACGTCGTCACCTGAATTTCCTCGGCACGATTCTTATCCTCGCATTATTCAATGCGCGCCCCAGCACTGCGCAAACCGCCGGAACAGCCGACTTCGCGATCACCCACGCAAAAATCTTTACTCTGGCCGGACCGCCCGTCGAAGACGGCACGGTGGTGATTCGTGCCGGAAAAATCGCGGCCGTCGGCGCGGGCGTTCCGATTCCCGAGGGAGCGCAGGTCATCGATGCGAAGGGCCTCCAGGTGTATCCCGGCCTGTTCGATTCCGTCACGCAAATGGGCTTGAGCGAAATCGGCGCCGTGAGCGCTACCGTGGACACTACCGAAACCGGTTCGTTCAATCCCGATGTGACCGCGGCGACCGCGATTCTTCCTTCCAGCGCGCACATTCCCGTGACCCGCGCATCAGGCATCACGGAAGTGATCGCGGCGCCGGCCAGCGGCGGCTTCGACAGCCGCGGCCCCGCCAATCTGGTTGGCGGCCGGGCCTCGGCGATACACCTTGCCGGTTGGACCGCCGAAGAGATGCTCATCAACAAGCATGCGGCCATGGTAGTCGATTGGCCCGGTATCGAGACGCGTTCCTTCGATTTCTCGGCTCTCTCGACCAGGGAAAAGTCCTTCACGGACGTGAAAAAAGAATATGACAAGCAGATCAACGAACTCGCGGACTATGTCGAGCAGGCCCGCCACTATGCGCAAGCCCTCGAAAACCCCGGTGGCGCCGGGTTCGAGCGCGACCTTAAACTCGAAGCGATGGCTCCCGTAATTCGCGGCGAGATGCCTCTGCTGGTTTTTGCGGATCAGGCGCGGCAAATTCGCGATGCGGTCGAGTTCTGCGACAAGCAAAAATTGAAAATCATCCTCGCGGGAGCCACCGAAGCCTGGAAAGAGAAAGGCCTGCTGCGCTCAAAAGGCGTGCCGGTCATTCTGCGGCCCACGCTCGGCGAGCCTCCCGAAGAGGACGACGCCTACGACCGTTTGCTCACCCAGCCCGAAGAGCTTCGCGCCGCCGGCATAAAAATTGCCTTTGGCAGCTTTGACAACAGCTTCGCGCGCCGCCTCGGCCAAAACGCGGCGAATGCCGTGGCCCACGGCCTGCCCTACGAGGAAGGGCTGAAGGCGGTCACGCTCTATCCCGCGCAAATGTTCGGTCTCGACGCCCAATTGGGCACCGTGGAAACCGGGAAGACCGCCAACCTGATCGTCACGAGCGGCGACCCGCTCGACGTCACCACCGACGTGCGCTACCTTTTCATTAAGGGACAGCTCATATCCACGGACAACAAGCAAAAGTCCTTGTATGAAAAATATTTGAACCGCCCCAAGGCCGCGCAGTAAAGCTCGTAAACGCTTGCCACGAGCGGGCGACAGCGCGAGACGCAACGATGAACGAAGATTTTCCAGGGATTCCGCCTCGTGCGCCTTTCCGACGCTCGAAACTCCAATATCCGGGGGCCAAAGGGCTGCTGAATCTGCTGCTCCAGTTGCTGTGCCTTTCTCTTCTCGCTCACGCCGCACCGAGCTTCACTCCCGCGCAGTCCCAGGCGACCGCTCGAGACGCCTCCAAACTGCGCGCCCTCATCGAAGCGTCCCCGAAACTTCCCCTCCAACCAACCGAACTGGCGGTAAAACTCCCCGAGGGCTCTGAACTCGGCTTCATCTCGTGGCTGGCGCGCGACGCGACGACCGGCGAAATCTGGCTGATTCAGCGCGGGGACAAAGCAGATCCAGTGATTGCGATTGACAAGGATGGCCGCGTAATCCATTCCTTTGGGAAAGGACTCTACAAAATTCCCCATGCAATCCGGCTCGACCCCGATGGCAATCCTTGGACCGTTGACGCGGGCAGTTCCAGGGTCATCAAATTCAGCCCGGGGGGCGAAAAGCTGCTTCAAATCAATGTGGGTGGGCCGCCGGAACTCGCTGTCAGCAAGTTCGAGGGAGCGACCGATATTGCCTTTGCCCCGAAAGGGCGGATTTTCATCAGCGACGGATACGCCAATGCCCGCATACTTGAGTACACTGCCGATGGAAGAAAGGTGCGCGAGTGGGGCAGCGCGGGCCCCGGTCCCGGCCAGTTCCGTCTGCCGCACTCCATCGTGGCGGATGAGAACAATATCCTCTACATTGCCGATCGCGAGAACGGGCGCATCGAGAAATTCGACCTCGACGGAAAATTTCTGGGCGAGATTCCTGGCTTGGGAAGAATCTACTCGCTCAAGCTGGGCGCGGATGGGACGCTGTGGGCAGGATTGCAACCGCTCAATGAACCGGCCGGATCTCCCGGCTGGGTCGTCAAGCTCGATCCGAAGACGGGCAAGATTCTGGGCCATGTGCCGGTAACGGAGAAGGCGGGCCTTCACACCATGGAAGAAGCCGGCAATGGCCAGCCCATGACGAGCGTGGGCAACAAACTGGTCTGGTTCAAGGCTCAACCGTAGAGCAGGCGTCTTTCAAAGCTGATCGCCAGTTCCAGGCACTCGCTTTCATGCTGGAGTGCCAGTCCAGGATGTTAAATTAATGGTGCCGCCCGCAACTTTTTATATGATTCCGCGTATCTAAGAGTGAATGCCCATGCGCAAGTCCCTCCTCATCGCCCTCGCTCTAGCTCCGTTAACTCTATCCGGCGTTCCGGTGCGGGCCGACGAAGCGCAGAAAATAATTGACCAGTATCTGAAAGCCGTCGGGGGTAGCAAGGCCGTGTCCCGTTTGCAGACCCTCGCCATTGATGGCAGCGTCGCCGTCATCGGCGATGCTCCCCCCGGAACCTACACTCTCAAGGTAAAACGTCCGAACCGGTTTTACACCGAACTGCGCGCCAGCGGCGACACGCTGATCGAGTCCTACAACGGCAAATCCGCCTGGCATCAGTCGGCGGATAATGAAATCAACACGCTCCTTGGGCCTGACGCGGTCGAGATGGAGGTCGCCGCCCAATACTACAACGCGCGCCTAGAATCGCTGGGCAAGCGAAAAGTCGGCGCCGCGTACAAGGGAGAAGCTCAGGTCCATGGCCGCCCCGCGCAGCAAGTGGAATTGACTTACCCGACAGGCGTGAAGTGGCAGGTTTTTTTCGACGCCCAAACCCACCTGATCCTGGAGGAGAAGTCAGAAATCGCGGGAATTCCGCGGGAAAGCTTCTACGACGACTACCGCGCGGTCAATGGCGTCAAAGTTCCCTACAAAATCGAGCTGACTCGTGGAACAGAAAACTACTCGGTCAGCGTTACCCGTGTCGGCGTCAACGAAATCATCGGCGAGCGCGTCTTCGATTTTCCGATGAAGTCGCAGGTGAAACTCCCCGATCTGAAAAAACTTTTCGAACAACTCGACGCCAACCAGAAGCAGATCGACAAAATCAAGGAAAACTACGCCGGAACGCGACTGGAGGAAGAGACCGAGTACGACAAATCCGGCAAAGTGACCAAGCGGGAAGCCAAGGAATTCACCTTTTTCTATCTCGATGGCGAAGAGATTTCGACGCTGGTGAAGAAGGACGGCAAGGACCTCGGCGATAGCGAACGGAAAAAGGAAAACGAGCAGACCCAAAAGCGCATCGAGGAAGTCCAGAAACAAAGCAAGAAAAAAGAAGCAAAAGAGGAGAAAGCCAAGGAGCAGGGAAAAGACCAGAAAGACAAGGACGAGCCCGGCATCGAGGTCTTCCTGCGGACTTCCCAGTTCGTAAACCCGCGCCGCGAGCGCTTCCGCGGTCAAGACGTTCTGGTTTTTGACTTCGAGCCCAATCCCGAATACAAACCGAAAAATCTGGTCGAACGCCTGGTGACGGAATTGGCTGGTGTGGTCTGGGTGGATGAAAAGGCCAACGATGTCGCGCGCCTCGAAGCGTATTTCGTCGGCGACTTTCACCTCGGCGGCGGGATCCTGGCAAGCGTTCAGAAAGGCACCAGCTTTGTCTTCGAGCAAGCTTACCTGAATAACGAAGTGTGGCTGCCGACCTATGAAGAAGCCCACGTCGGCGCGCGAGTGTTCCTGGTCAAGGGATTCAAGCTCAACGCCATCACGCGCTATTCGGACTACAAGCGCTTTAACGTCGAAACCCTGAACAGCATCGGCAAGCCAAAGGAAGCCCCGCCGGCAACAACGCCAGCAACAACGCCCAACCCAACACCGGCGCCGGCACCAACGCCAACAAATCCTCAGTGAATTGCATTTTTTCTTTCTTCGCTGCCCAGACGAAGAACTAAACCGCCGGAGTCTGGCTAAGCACTTCGCGCACTTTCTCTACCAGCGCCGCCGGCGAAAACGGTTTCTGCAGGAACGCCAGCCCCTCTTCCAGCATTCCGCCGCTGGTAATCACGTTGTCCGTGTACCCGGACATGAAGAGCACCCGCATGTCCCTGCGTTTCGCGGAAATGCGCTCCGCCAATTCGCGCCCGCTAGTGCCGGGCATCACCATATCCGTCAGGAGCAGGTGAATTTCCCCATCGAAACGCGCGGCAATCTGTTCTGCATGCGGCGGGTCAAGCGACGGAATAACGTGGTAGCCCTTTTCTGCAAGCACCGTCTGGATCAACTCCCGCACCGCTTCCTCATCTTCGACAATCAAAATCGTTTCCGTGCCGCCCTTGCCCCGCGGCGCGGCCAGGGCAGTTGCCGCGGCCTCGGGAACCTCATCGACGCGCGGGAGATAAACCTTGAACGTGCTGCCCTTGCCCGGCTCGCTGTACACCCAGATGTAGCCGCCGCTCTGCTTCACGATGCCGTATACCGTCGAAAGGCCAAGCCCGGTTCCGCGGCCGCTCTCCTTCGTCGTGAAAAACGGTTCGAATATGTGCGCCACCGTCTGGCGATCCATTCCGACGCCCGTGTCGGAAACGGCCAGCATCACGTAGCGCCCGGGTCGCACGGAAACGTGGTCCACCGCATAGTTTGCATCCAGGTCGGCATTGCAGGTTTCCACCACCAGCCGTCCGCCTTCGGGCATGGCGTCGCGCGCATTCACGACCAGGTTCATGATCACCTGCTCCACCTGCGCAGGGTCCGCCTTAACTTTGCCCAGATCATCCTTCACGCGGGTGATCATTTCGATCCGCTCATCCATCAATCGCCGTAGCAGCGAATCCAGATTCAGCACAATCTTATTCAGATCCAGAATCTTCGGCTGCAACACCTGCTTGCGGCTGAACGCCAGCAACTGCCGGACCAGGGCCGCCGCGCGCCCCGAAGCATTCTCGATCCGCTCGATATCGGCGTGCGCTTCGCCGGGAAGGTGCGGCCGGCTCAAGGCCAGTTCGGTGTAACCCGAAATAATGGTCAGGAGATTGTTGAAGTCGTGGGCGATGCCACCGGCCAGCCGGCCCACCGCCTCCATCTTGCGCGATTGCTGCAGTTGCGTCTCGAGCGCCTTTCGCTCCGTGATGTCCACCATGATGCCTTCCATCACCGGGTGCGAATCGCTTCCCTGAACGATCACCGCCGTGTCGCTCAGCCACACTTCGCGTCCGTCCTTTCGCCGCACGCGGAATTCTGCCTGGAAGGGAAATCCATTCCGGCTCTGCTCTTCCGCGGCAATCACCACCGCGAGATCGTCCGGATGGATGTGTTGATCCCAGTCGGAGGAAAGTGCCAGCCATTCATCCGGAGTGTAACCCAGAATGTTTTCCACCTGCGGGCTGATGTAGAACCACTTCCCGTTGATGCCAATTTCGGCGATGTAGGTGATCGCATTGACGTGTTCGACGAGCATCTGGTATTTGGTTTCCGCGTCCGCTCGCGCTTTCTCCGCCTGCTCATGCTGCGAAAGATCGCGGCAGCCGCACACGGTGCCGCCGTCCGGCAGCCGCCCCACGTGAAACTCCACCGGGATTCGGCTGCCATCCGGCCGTCGCAACTGCAGACTGCCCGACCACTTGCCGGTTTCCGATAGCCCTTTGCGAACCTGGGATTCGATTTCGGCAATCGGCTGGAACGCGTAAACCACTTTCCAGGGCTGGCCGACGATACGCTCGGGAGAATCAAACCCGAGCATCGAGGCGAGGGCGGAGTTCGCGTAGCTGTGCACTCCCTTTTCATTCAGAATTCCGATTCCCTCAATCGAGGAGTCCATCGCCAGCGATTGGCGGCGCACGGTTTCTTCGTTCTGCTGCTGGCGGTACTGCGTCCAGCCGATGCGCACGGCATAGCAGCTGAAGGAAATGCCCAGCAGGGTGAACCGAATCGCTCTGAGGCCTGGGCCGAGCTGCGCCACCTGGATCAGGATGACCATCGGCGCGAAGAAAAACATCGCGTTGCTGACAAGGATCTCCACCAAAGTTTGGTTACGCTTCGGTGTCTGCGCCTGCGCTTCAGGGGCCGCTTGCCAGGTAGCCGCCCAGACAGCGCCAGCTAGAAGGGGGATCGTCCATCCGAGGTCGCGCCAACTTCCGGTTGGCGCTTCATGATCTACCTGCAGCCCGGAAACGATGGTCGCAAGCGTCCCATAGACCAGAATATAGCTGGCCAGTCCGCCATAAAGCCTCCGGGCCTCGCGCGTGGCGCTTCGTCTCCACTGAAGCAGGGCGAGAAGGAATATCCCGGACATTGCGGCCGTCATCACCTGAAATTCCCGCTCCAGCGCTCCGTGATACTCCAGATTGATGGCGGGCAGATAATAAGCGCCGAAATAAATCAGGAAGAATAGAATGCCGATCTGCAGGAAATCGAGCACTTCCGGCAGATCCACTCGCGAGTCCTCTTTATCCTGGTTCAGAAAAATGGCCATCACGAAGAACATGCCGTGCGTGTCGAACAGAAAGCGGATCAGCGAGCCGGGCGGCGGCTCCCGGTGAAGAACGAGCTCATAGTAGGTCCAGCCAAAGTCAGCCAATCCCCACACGCCCATGCCAAACCCGACCAGAACCCAGAACGACCGGCCAAAGCCCGCCGCTCGCCGGGCCGCCTGAAAACACATCGCCGCAGCCAGGAAACTGGAAAAGATCTGCAGCGCATTCCCAAGCAGGGAACCCAGGGAGGAGGTGCCAAAAAACACCACGACCACCAGGTGCAGAAATACCACGCAGACGGCCACCACGGCCAGGGACCGGGGAGAACGACGAAACGTCAAAATGTAGTCCTAGTACTGCCCAGGTAACCAGTTTAGGGGATTTTCACTTTGGGGAAAAATGCGATCGCGCTAGCTGTGCCCGGTTCGTCATCCATTGTTCGGAACGCATTGGGCAAGTCTTTTAAACCGGCCGGCCAGGCCTGCGATCGGGGGCGGAGGGAGGGTATCGATTTCGCCCGGATTCCTCAGCGCCCCTCGAATGGGTAGCGGTCCTGCGACTGCACGGCTGCGGCGACCCGGCGACGCAGTGCGATCGTATCCACGGCCGGGCGCTTGCCGAAGCGCTTCAGCACGGCCATCTGTGTCGTCAGCATGTCGCCTTCCTGGACCGCGGCGATGGCGCGCTTCGCTTCGTGATCCACGCGCTCGGCTGCATCCGCGATGAAAACCCGTGCGGCATCAATCATCACGGAAGAGGCAGCTTCGCCCCTGTTCAGGGCGGCCTTCTGCGCGCGAAGCAAGCTCGATTCCATCGCGTAGACCTCCATAACGATGTTGGCCAGCGCTCCGATCAGTTCCTGTTCCTCCGCCAGCTTTTCGCGGAATTTCCCGACGGCGCCGCCGGCCGCTTGCAGGAACATCTTCTTGCAGTTCGCGATGGTGCGCCCTTCCTCGGCAAGCACTCCTTCGGGCGATTCTTCGAACGAAGGCCCGGCGAGAATCTCATCGGCCAGCTTCATGGCCGCGGGGATCAGCGCCAGTTGGCCGCCCATCGCACGTTTCATGAGCATCTGGATGATCAGCATGCGGTTGATTTCGTTGGTGCCCTCAAAGATGCGGTTCACGCGCGAATCGCGGTACGCGCGGCACACCGGATAGTCTTCGTGGAATCCGTAGCCGCCAAAAATCTGCACGCCCTCGTCCACCACATAATCCAGCATTTCGCTGCCGTACACTTTCGAAATAGAGCTCTCGATCGCGTATTCCTCCAGCACCTTCATCGTGTTCTCTGCTTTGTCGCCGGAACCTGACGCCGCGTGCATCGCCGCTTCGATGTTGCCCGCCGTGCGATAAATCATCGATTCGACGGCGAAAATCTGGATCGCCATCTCCGCCAGCTTTTCCCGCATCAGCCCAAACTCGCCGATCTGCTTGCCGAACGCCTTGCGCTCCTTCGCGTATTTCGCGGCGGTCATCAGCACGTGTTTCGATCCGCCAACCCCCGATGCCCCCAGCGTAAACCGCCCCGCATTCAGCACGTTGAACGCCACGATGTGCCCGCGCCCGATTTCATGCAGCACGTTTTCCTTCGGCACCATGCAGTTTTCCAGGAAAATCGGCGTCGTCGAGCTGCCGTGAATTCCCATCTTGTGCTCTTCGTTGCCGGGTTTGCAGCCGGGAAATTTCCGCTCCACGATGAACGCGGTGAACTTTTCTCCATCCACCTTGGCGAACACCACGTAAAGATCCGCGAAGCCCCCGTTGGTGATCCACATCTTTTGCCCGTTCAGGATGTAGTGCGTGCCTTCCTTGTTCAGTTCCGCGCGCGTCAGCGAATTCTGCGCGTCGCTGCCGGCCTGCGGCTCAGATAAGCAATACGCCCCGATCAACTCGGCGCTCGCCAGTTTGGGCAGGTATTTTTTCTTCTGCTCTTCCGTCCCGAAATAGACGATTGGCAGCGTCCCGATGCCCGCGTGTGCGCCGTGCGTGACGGCGAAGCCGCCATAGATGGAAATTTTTTCCGTGAGCACCGTAGTGGCAATCTTATCCAGGCCCGCCCCGCCATACTCCTCCGGCGTGCCGCCGCTCATCAATCCAAGTTCCGCCGCCTTGCGAACCAGTTCCGGCATCAGCCCCGGTTTCTTGTTCTCGAGGTCCTTCGCCAGCGGCAGCACTTCCTTGATCACAAACTCTTCCGCGGTCTGCCCGATCAGCTTCTGGTCGTCAGAAAGGTCCGCCGGGGTGAAGATATCGGCGGGCGCTGCGGATTCCAGCAGAAAGCTCCCGCCCTTTGCCGCGGGTTTGGTCAAAACGGAGGTGGCCATTGGTGATGCTCCTTGCCGGCACAAGGCCGCTTGCCGGATTCAAACAACTGTTTGAAAATTCCAGACAAGAAATTTTACCCATAGCGCCATGATTTTCGCAATAGTCCTTTCGGCCGGGGTAGCGGATCGGGCGTGGCTGCCAGCCCGGGCCGTCTGGGCCCAGGTCAGGAAAAATTGGGCGACGCCTGGCGGGCGTTTGTGGCAGATTTCGGCCTGCCGCCCGAACCTCGAACCGGTCAGGAGGAGGAACCATGGGACCCCCCGTCGTGCATTTTGAAATCGGCTGCCGCAACTCGCACAAGACGCAGGAGTTTTACTCCCGGATGCTCGATGGGACCGGCGGCGATGATTGCGGCCGAAACCGGCGGCATCGGCAGATGACGTGGCCGCTTACCTGAAAAAGACCGAATCGCTCGGAGGCAAAACCCTCGTCCCGCCTGTGAAGATTCCCACCTGCACCTTCGCCTGGATGCAGGATCCTGAAGGCAACACCGTCGGCCTCTCTCCGGAAGCCCCAATCCTGGTTGTACTTCGTGCCGACGGGGACAAAGACCCTTGCAGCTTTTTGGCCGGTTTGCCGCCTGAGGAAGGCCATCGAAGATTGGCGGAAGCCGCCGATCGCGAAAGAGTTCTCTCTTTTCTCGCTTTCAGCAAATGTCGGGAATCGTCATTTCATCGCAAATCATCGCAAACCTCAAAGGTTCTTCCCTTGAGCTCGAAAAAGTCGCTATTATCGCAACGATTTTGCCCCACCTAGGCCACGCGTTCGAAGATTCCGGCTGCGCCCATGCCGCCGCCGATGCACATGGTCACCATGCCATAGCGCGCGTTCCGGCGCGCGAGTTCGCGCACGAGCGAAACCGTGAGTTTTGCACCTGTGCAGCCCAGCGGATGTCCAAGTGCAATCGCGCCGCCGTTCGGATTGACGCGCGCGCGATCAAGGTTCGCCTGCTCGATCACGGCCAGCGACTGCGCGGCAAACGCTTCATTCAGTTCGATCACCGCCACATCGCCCAGTGACAATCCCGCCAGCTTCAGCGCCTTCGGAATCGCATACACCGGGCCGATGCCAAACTCCTCGGGCGGGCATCCCGCCGTGGCATAGGAAACAAAGCGCACTTGCGGCTTCAGGCCAAGCTGCGCGGCTTTGGCATCGCTCATGAGCACCACCGCCGCCGCGCCATCGCTCATCGGCGAACTGTTCCCCGCGGTCACCGTGCCTTTCACATGAAACGCGGGCTTCAGCCCGGCCAGTGCTTCCATCGAAGTCTCCGGGCGCGGCATTTCATCCTTTTCAAAGAAAAAAGTCTGCGTCGCTGTCTTCGCCGGCGCTTTGCTCTTCAAGCCATTTCCATTTGGCAGGGAAGTGATCTTCACCTCGACCGCGACGGTCTCATCCTTGAACTTGTCCGCCGCAAGCGCCTCGACGGCCTTCCTGTGCGAATCCACCGCAAACTGATCCGCGTGCTCGCGCGAGATGCCGAATTTCCGCGCAATGTTTTCCGTTCCGAGCCCCATATTGATGTACGCGTCTGGATAATGGTCCACTAGCCAGGGATTCGGTGAAACCTTGTTGCCGCCCATTGGCACCAGCGACATCGACTCCGTGCCGCCCGCCACAATCACTTGCGCTCCTCCGCCACGGATGCGCTCCGCGCCCAGGGCGATCGCCTGCAGCCCGCTGGAGCAGAAGCGATTCACGGTCATCGCGGAAGTCTCGACAGGAAGTCCCGCACGCAAAGCGGCGATCCGCGCCACATTCATGCCCTGTTCGCCTTCCGGCATTGCGCAGCCCAGAATCACATCATCAATGTCTTTGGGATCAAGCCCCGGCACGCGCGCCAGCGCCTCTTGAATCACAAGCGCGGCAAGATCATCCGGTCGAGTCGTGCGCAGTGAACCCTTGAAACCGCGCCCTACGGGAGTGCGAACGGAAGAAACAATAACGGCATCAGCCATGGCCAACCTCTTTCCGGCGTAATTCTCCCGATTGTCGGCCCCTGCGCCCCAAAAAGCAAATCAGCCGAAAAAGACACGGAGGGGTCATAGTAGGATCCGCCGGCATCGGTTTGGCGCCGGCAATCGCCCGGCAACAGGCTTATACGACATTTATGGTGTCAATTTTGTGCGATCCCTCGGATATAACGCTGCCTGTCGCACGTTCGAGAGGTTCAGCACTTGCGCCGTCAGCCGCTCCAGCCCAATCGCCAACCCTCCGTGAGGAGGCATTCCCATCTCAAACATCTTCAAATGGCTTTCGAAGTTTGCCGGGTCCATTCCGCGGCTCCTCAAGGCATGCTCCAGGTCTTCACGCCGATGGAGCCTCTGCCCTCCGGTGGTGATCTCGATCCCTCGAAACAAGAGATCGAAGCTGCTCGCTGCCCCCGCCGGTCCACGCGGTGCCGTGTAGAAGGGGCGCCCGGAGAGCGGGAAACCAAGCACGAAGACTGCGGGGACACCTGTCTCCCTGGCTGCCAGCTGGCACAATTGCCGCTCGGCTTCCGGGTCCAGATCGTCGGTCAGGTCCGTTCGATTGAAATGTTCCTTCAGGAGTTCAAGGCACCGCGCAAATTCCCAGCAGGGAACCTCAAGCATCGAGGGCAGCGGCCGTTCCCGGTAGGAAAGGAGGATGTCGCCGTACCATTCATTCAAGGACGCAAAAATAGAGGTCAGCAACTCGCGCTCAAGTTGAATTACGTCCTCTGGGCCATCCACAAACCCGAACTCCAAATCGAGCGAATAGTATTCGGTTAAGTGCCGGCTAGTGGCGTGAGGCTCGGCTCGATACACGTGGCCCGTTTCGAAGACGCGTTCAAATCCCGCTACGCCATGCTCCTTATAGAACTGCGGACTCTGCGCCAGATAGGCGATGCGATCGAAGTACTTGACTTCGAAAAGATTCGTTCCGCCCTCCGTTCCCGATGCCACCAGCTTGGACGTCACAATCTCCGTGAAGTGTCGCTGGGTCAGAAATTCGCGGAAATATTTCAGCAGGGCGGCCTGAACTCGAAATATGTTGCCGATAGCTTCGTGGCGGATCGCCAATGGGCGATACTCCACAAGCGTCTCGGGGCTGACCGACTCCAGATTGGAATACGAGGTGAATGGAAGATGCTGTCCTGAACGCCCAAGGACATGAACCCGAACGATATCCAGTTCGTAGCCCAGTTTTGCGCGAGGCTCCGCTCGTATGCGTCCCACGATCTCGACGGTATCCTCCAGCTTGAGGTGATGCTCCTTGATGGACTCCGGCTCGGCAACACATTGCAACTCCCCGGTGCAATCCTTCAGGACGACAAAAACTGTCTTTCCGAGCACACGAATGCGGCATACCCAGCCACGGAGGGTGATTTCTTGATTGATTAAATGGGGAATTGCCTCAACGAGTACGCGCTCACGGTAAGTGGTCATTCCGCAAAAACCTCCTCGGACGGAGAGTTCTTGCTGGAGCCACAAATGCGGCGGTGCCATCCAGCTTCCGGTTGAAACCGGCGCTCAATTAACCGCCGTTTCGTGGCGTTACGTTTCCCCCTACTGAGGCCAACTGAATCCCAGTTTCCATTTCAGGGGAACCTCTCAGAGGGGTCTGTCCTCTTCAACGAGTTATGTCATTTCTATCATCCGCATCTGCGCAAAAGCAAACAATGTTTACCGCGGGGTTTACCGCGGGAAGTGTCGCCCTCGGCCGCTAGAACTGCAATCGCAGCCCGAACTGCACCACGCGCGGTCCGCCACCGCCCAGTCCCGGATTCCCCTGCGCCACGTCCGGCGTCTGCGTGATCGCCCCGGCAGGGCCCGAACCCGGAGTGATTACGTTGGTCGGCAACGCAAAATTCGGATGGTTGAAGATGTTGAAGAATTCCGAACGAAACTGAAGCTGCAACCGCTCCCACAACTGGAAATTCTTGCTAAGGGAGAAATCCAGGTTCCAGAAGCCAGGTCCAAAAATCTCGTCGCGGCCCAGGTTGCCGAAGTAGCCGTTCGGATCGCTGGCTGTGATAGCCGGAAACGCGAAGGCATCAGGGTTCAAGTAGCCGGTTGTTGGCGTCCAGTGCGGCAGAATCGGATTCACTCCCGGAACAATGTCCGGACGCTCCACGAAATTGGAGTTCACACCGCCCGCGCTTGTGACGATGTTGATCGGCCGGCCCGATTGCACGGTGATGATGGAATTCAGCTGCCAGCCCGCAGCAAGAATGTGCGGCAGGAATTTCGCTTCAGGCACCGCGTAATTGATCGCCGTCGTCCAGCGATGCCGCGTGTCGAAAGTGGACGGCCCTTTCTCCGCCCGCAAATTGGTCGAGTCCTGCGGGAACGCGGCGTTGGCGAAGTTGAAATTGATGCCGTCAGACGCACCGTCCAGAGACTTCGACCAGGTGTAAGTCGAGAAGCCCGAGAAGCCATGAAACTGTTCGAGCCTCACGGTTGTCTGTAAACCGTTATATGTGGAATTTGCCCCGCCGGAAAAAACATCCACGGCCGCGTACTGAGGGAAGGCGGGATTATTGATTCCGGAGTCGCGGCCCTGGTTGGCGTCGTAGAGGCGCGTCAGTTTCGTTCCCTTGGTACCTACGTAGCCCACTTCGAATGCCAGTGCGTGGCTGATCTCCTGCTGAATGTTCAGGCTCCAGCTTTGCACATACGGTGTGCGCAGATTGTGGTCTGTAATAAAGATGGATTGCGGAAACACCGTTGGCGTGAACACCGGGCCCGCGGCGGTTCCATTAAACGCACCGGAGTTGAAATCGACCGCGCCCACAAAAAACGGGCTGTTCGAAAGCGAGGCAACCGGGTTCGTGGCGATACCCGCCGAGTTTGTGAAGTTGGCGATGAGATTATTCTGCGGGGTGTAATCGTAATAAAATCCGTAGCCCGCCCGAACCACAGTCGTCCGGCGCGGGCTCCAGGAAATGCCAAGCCGCGGCGCAAAGTTGTTCAGATCGCGGTTGTATACATTTGGGAGGGTCGGCGACCCGACCTGGACAAGATTGTTGCTCGCGTCAAAATTGGAGAGTAGGTTGTGTTTTTCGCCAAGCGGACCGATGTATTCCCAGCGCAGCCCCGCGGTGACGGTCAGGTGGGGACGCAGCCGGAATTCATCCTGGCCGAAGAAGCCGAAATTATTGTTGAAAGTAAACCGCTGCGTGTTGCCGCTGTCGCCCTCGGCAAAAATATTACCGATGTAGAAGTTCGCGAGCTCGTTCACGATGGGATCGGCGGACAAGGTGGGGGTAGTGTTAACGTCGAGCAAACCCCGTTCCAGATTGTCGTTGAAGCTCTGCACGTCATATCGGTGATATTCGCCGCCGAACTTGAAGGTATGGTGCCCGCGAATCCAGGTGTAATTGTCCAGTATCTGGAACGTTTCGCTCAATCGTCCGCGCGGCACGCTGAAGGCCGTCGCGCCAAGGTTCTCCAGGTCTCCGTTGAAATCAATTTCCGGCAAACCGACATGCGCCGTGCCCATATCCAGGCCAAGCGAGTTCGGATCGATGAAATTCGGATTGCCCGGCGTCGCGTCGGCGGAGTTAAAACCGGTGCGGAAGCGCGAATACCCGAAACGAACTTCGTTGTACTTGGTGGTCGAAAAAGTCGTCAGCCAGTTCACAGAGACCACCTGCACGCGCGTTGGTGAAATCTGCTCAAAGTTCGCCAGCCGGGAACCACTCCCGAATCCGCCAAGGGAACCGAGTGGGAACACCTGATCGCTTTGTCCAAAGGCATAGCGCCCGCTCAGGGTGTTGTTTGCGTTTAACTGGTAGTCGATTTTGCCGATCAGATTGTTGCTGTCGTTTTTGTCGCGCACAGAATAGGCCAGCGAATTCGTGTCGCTGGTAGGAAACAGGTCGGTAATCTTGATGAGAGCCTGGCTGACACTGGGCACCGTCTGAACAGGGTTGTTTACGGCCACAGCCTGCGCGGCGGCAATCTGTGCCGTGGAGGGAACCGACAGCGTAAAGTCCGAGCCCACGCGTTCGCGCTGCCCCTCATAAGCAAAGAAAAAGAACACGCGATCCCGGATCACCGGGCCGCCGAGCGATCCGCCAAAATTGTTATTGTTGAATCGCGACTGCGGGTTGGGCGTCCCGTCCTGCTGCAGCGCGGTGTTGAAATAGTTGCGAGCATCAAACGCGGAGTTCCGGTTGTATTCATAGAGCGAGCCGTGCAAGACGTTTGTGCCCGACCGCGTGATGATATTCACCACCGCGCCCGAATTGCGCCCGTACTCCGAGCCGAATCCTGACTGAATGCTGAACTCCTGAATCGCATCGAGCGGCAGCAGCGTCGCCGGCGCGCCCGTGATGCCCACCTGGTTCAACGCCGAGTTGTTGAAAAAGGGATCGTTGTTGTCCGTGCCGTCAAGATTGTAATTATTCGAGCGGTCGCGGTTGCCGTTGATATTGAACTGTCCAAATCCCTTTTCGCTGCCCGCCACACCGGAGCCTTCGACAGTCACCCCGGGGGTCAGGGCAACGAGCTTCCCGAAATCGCGGCCATTGAGCGGCAGTTCCTCTACCAGTTGCCGGTCCACCACCTGCGACAGCGTGGTGCTTGAAGTCTCAACCAGCGGCACCGTCTCGACAACGGTCACCGTGTCCTGGCGATCTTTCACCTGGCTCAGCTTCACGCCAATGATCGTTTCCGCACCGACTTCCACCCGAACGCGCGAAACCCGCGCCTCTGCCAACCCTGGCGCCAAAGCCGAAACCTCATATTCTCCCGCGGGAAGTTCGAGAAAACGATACTCGCCATCCGGGTCGGCCGTCACCTCGCGCGTTTCGCTGGTACCCAGATTCCGCGCGGTCACTTTTGCTCCAGCAACTGGCAGCCCGTGCGCGTCCGTAATTTCCCCGCGAATTCCGCCGCGGAAAGATTGCGCCGCCACATTCCCCAAAGTTCCGTTCACGATGAGGGCAAAAAGAAGCACCACTCCCAACCGCAATCCCAAAGAGACTTCCGTCCGTAAGTTCATGACCTGTTCCTTTATCCCCCGGGAGCCACCGTTGGTCTGGTGGAATCCATGCAGGGGCGCGAAGCCCCTGCAGCCTGAGTTGACCTTTGATGAGCAAACTGCCGGCGGAAGCGATCTAGCCGCTCTGACCCGTGCGGCGACACCACCCGAATCCAGTCCGTCGCCCGGTTAGACGAACAGGTCGTCCGAGTGACAGCAAAACCCCGCGACGGATGTGCCGAGCTTCCCGCATCACTTCCCCCCGAGCAGCGCCCTTTTTTTCGGAATGAAAATGGGTGCTGGAGGCGTGATCTTGTTCACCGCGGAAAAACTGCGCTCGTTCAGCGCCAGCCCGACCCGTCCGCGCGAATCAACGTAGAGCAGCGGCTCGCCAACAGGCACGTCCATAAACGTCTTCGTGTAGGGCGCCGTGAACGGTTTCTTGTTCAGCAGGACCGTGACCCGGTCTCCCAGCTTGTAGCCAAGACTCTTGAAGTCGTCGCCGGTAACGTCGGTAACCAGCGAGCCGAACGGATCATCGAGGGCAATCACTTCGCCTTCAATACCCTTGTCGGTTAGACTGGCCGCCCTTGGCGTCAGCCGGATCAGTTGCTGCACCTCGGGGCCGACCAGCGTGTAATCCCAGCCTGCGGCCAGATGCGCTCCAACCGGCGAGAAAATGTCCCGCCCGTGGAAAGTCGACGAAATCTTGTCGCCAATCATCCAGCTGGTATTGGTAATTTCCCGCGCGGAGTCCAGCCCGTCGCGGTCAATTACTGGCGACACCAGGCCGTTATCGGGCACCACAAAATACTGGCCCTTCTTCGATTTCACCACCACCGCCTTGCGGTTGGTGCCCACCCCCGGATCAATCACCCCCACAAACACCGTCCCGGCAGGGTAGTAAGGCGTCACTCCCGCTAGAAACCGCGCCCCTTCTTCGATCGAAAACGGCGTCACCTGGTGGGTGATATCCATTATCCGGAGACCGGGTGCAATCCCGACCATCACGGCTTTGCAGATAGCCACCGCATCGTTGGCAGTCCCGAAGTCGGTCATGAAGACTACGGCGGGACGCGAACTCGCCCCTTGGCCGCCAGCAGCTTGGCCATTGGGCGTCGGTTCCGTTTTAGAACATGCCCCGAGCCCCAGCGATAAGGCAAGGATCAATACTCGATGGAATACTCCGTAGCGGCGAAGCTTCATCAACGACATCTCCGGACTTGGATTAGCCCTAAGGCTGAAAGATTCCGAGACTTACTCATTTTGTTGGAGTTGGGAAGCCCGCGTCCCCCGGACGTGGAAACCAAACCCGCGCGAGAAATCTGCGCCCCGGACTCACCCCGAAACTCCGAATAGTATAAGGGATAGGCCAAACGGCTGGCCAGTACTGCTTTGCGATCCGGCTGATTGCAGCGTGCCAGCAATTTCGCTAGACTTCCGGCACCCTCCCAATTTGAATCGAAATAAGCCAGTTTAGGCCGCCCGCGTGAAGCCCATCGCGTTTATTGAAAATCGGATCACCGAGGAGGACGCTCATGCGCCGAGCTCTGATGACTGTCTTAGGCTTTTCGCTAATAGCCGTGGGGACACCCGCGGACCAGGTGGTTCTGAAAAATGGCGACCGCCTCTCGGGGAAAATTGTCGCCGGCGATGGCAAAACTCTACTATTGAAATCGGACTTCGCAGGTGACGTCACCATCCGATGGGATGCCATCACCCAAATCGAATCTTCCGGCAACATCAACATCACGCTCAGGGATGGCACCCGCCTCTCCGGCAAAATCACCACGGAAGACGGCAAATTCGTGGTCGCGGGCGCGCCGGCCGCCAGGACGCCTGCCATCGCGGCCAAGGAAGCCATCATCGCCGTCCGCAATGATGCCGAACAGCATTCCTTCGACGTCAGAACCGAAAGGATGGCCCACCCCCGCTTCAACTATTTCTGGAGCGGCACTCTGGACACCGGCCTGGCCCTCACTCGGGGTAACTCCGAGACCGCAAACTTCACCCTGGCCGCCAGAGCCGTCCGCGAAACGCCCCGCGACAAGCTGACCGTCTACGGCGATTACATCTTTGCCGACAACAGTTCCGTGCCGCCAACCGTTACGACCGCCAACGCCCTCGATGCCGGCCTCCGCGGCGACCTGAACATCCGCCCGCGGGTTTTCGTCTTTGCCCTCACCGATTTCCAAACCAATCAGCTCCAGCACCTCGATCTTCGCAGTGTCTTTGGCGGCGGCTTCGGATATCACCTCGTCAAAACCGCCAGCACGACTTTCGATATCTTTGCTGGTATCACTTACGACCGGGATTCCTTCGGCGCCTACAACGTGGCCAACCCGGCTCCTCCGCCCGTCCTGCTCCTGATCCCATCGTCGGTTCAAAACAGCGCCGAGGTCGTCGTCGGCGAGGAATACGACACCAAACTGTCCAGCCGCACCAGCGTGACCGAGCGATTCTCTTTCTACCCGAATCTTTCCCACACCGGCGACTACCGCTTCCAACTTGATTCGACCATCAGCACCGAGATGAAGAAATGGCTCAGCTGGCAGGCCACCCTGAGCGACCGCTACATCAGCTACCCGCCGGTCGGGCTGAAGGCAAACGATTTGTTGCTCTCCACGGGCTTGCGTGTTATCTGGGGTAAAGGAAAACAGTAGGCCCAACCCCTGTTCTGGAACTATCGCGTCGCTCTAGTCGAGAGCCAAGGAGGAATTCGGTATGAGCTTTCTGGCATGGATTATCACCGGCCTCATCGCCGGTTGGCTGGCAGGTACAGTAATGAAGGGCGGTGGCTACGGCATTCTCGTCGACATCATCCTCGGCATACTGGGCGGCATTGTAGGCGGGTGGCTTTTTGGGTTAATCGGCATCTGGCCGGGCGGCGGGATGATCGGAGCGATCATCGTCGCTTTTGTGGGCGCCGTCATCCTCGTCTGGATCACCCGCCTCATCAAGAAGGCGTAGTCCCCGAACTCATGGTTTCCGGGCCACCCCGGCCGCCCGATTCGGGCCTCCGGGGCGTTTCCCGGTGTGACTGCATCTCTACTAGGAAGGCGAGAGCCGAAGGCATATCCCGGTCAGCGGAGGCGCCTGTCCCCTGTCCTAAAGGTCAGGTCTTCTCACAGGGCAGTACCCGAAGAGGAAGCGAAAATGAAGACATTTCTAGGCTCCCACTTAAGGCATGTAGAATCTGTTGATTATGTGAGCTCTGGCCCGACGTATGGCCGTACTAGGAGATTCGTTTGCAGTCAATTTTGGTGCTACTGTACCATTTCCCTCTAGCCCCCTCTCCTGTCTAATGGGACAGGTCAGCAGATTGGACCCTTTGGTCAAGGGAAGTCATCCAAGCTGCGTAGGTCGCGTCAAAGACGTGGGTCGATCGAACTGGGGTTCGTAAGGAAGAGGGGCGGGTCAGGATGAGCAAACTGGACAAGGGTCGCAAATGGATTTGGTGGTTTCTGGGGACAATCGCCGCGATGCAGCTTTATTTCGTGCGCGAACTGCTGGCGGCTTTCGCGATTTTCATTCTCGGTTTTGCAGTGATTGGAGTCTGCATCGCAACGCTTTATATGGCCCAGAAGACTTGGGAAGCGGGAGTTGCGCAAGCGGCAGCCAGCCGGAACCCGGTGCTTCTCGCGGTGCGGCGCAGTGTTGCCTCGGTTGAAGACCTGGCGCGCCGGCCGATCCGGCGCCCGGACTCACAACCAGTTTCCTGAGAAGTTGTTTCTGCTTCTGCTTGGTTGAGCACACAGATTCGGGATCTGCAGCTCGTCTTGGGCGGTTCCCAAATCTGTTTCGTGAGCCAAAGGGCCAGCCGTCCTGAGAGAGCGGCTGGCCCGCTCCTTTTCTACTCTGTTCGTTCCCTCCTGCCCGCCGGAACGCCCGCCTTTTTTCTTTCCTCCAATTCTGATATCGTTGCGCGCTCTGGAGGATTGGATGAATCCCTTTTTCACTCGGCTCGTTCGTGTGACACTCGTTGCAACAACTCTGTCGACCGCAGTTTCGCGCGCTCAGGAAAAACCCGCGCCTGCTCCAAAAAAACTGGCGATCCGCGCCGGGCATCTGATTGACGGCAAGAGCGACACGCCCATCGCCAACGCATTGATTGTCATCGAAGGCGCCAAAATTGTCAGCGTGACGCCGGGCGGCTCCGCTCCCGCGGGCGTCGAACTGATCGATCTTTCAAAAGCCACCGTGCTCCCCGGCTTCGTCGACGCCCACACCCACCTGCTGCTGCAGGGCGACATCACCCAGGCAGACTACGACGCGCAACTCCTCAAGCAATCCATCCCGTACCGCGCCATTCTGGGCGCCCGCAACGCCCAGATCGCTCTCGGCCACGGCTTCACCGCCATGCGCGACCTTGAAACCGAAGGCGCCATGTATGCCGATGTGGACGTGAAGCGTGCCATCAACAACGGCGAAGTCCCCGGGCCCCACATGCAGGTCTCGACGCGCGCCATGACTCCCACCGGGATGTACGGCCCTTACGGCTATTCCTGGGAAATCACCATTCCCCAAGGCGTTCAGTATGTGGATGGAGTGGAGGAAGCCCGCAAAGCCGTGCGCGAACAAATCCGCTACGGCGCCGACTGGATCAAGTATTACTCCGACCACGGCTATTTCTACGGCCCGGACGGCGTCGTGCTGCACAGCCACGTAAACTTCACGGACGAAGAAGCCAAAGCGATCGTGGAGGAAACGCATCGCTTGGGCCACAAGGTCGCGGCCCACGCCATCGGCAGCGACGGCATCGCCGCCGCTTTGAAGGCCGGCGTGGACTCGATCGAGCACGGCGACGGCCTCACCGAACCCGAAATGGAAGAAATGGCCCACCGCGGCATCTATTGGGTGCCGACGATCATGGTCGGCGCATACGTCGCTCCCGGCCGGGCAGGGAACTGGACGAAAATGGTCGAGACGGAGAAGGCCGCGTTCCAACTGGCGCTGAAGAAAGGCGTGAAAATCGTCCTCGGCACCGACGCCGGCGGCTTCGATTGGCGCGAACTCAACCAGGCAATGGAGTTCGACTATTACGTGAAATACGGCATGACGCCCATGGAGGCCATCCGCACCGCCACCACGACCGCCGCCGAACTACTCGGCTGGTCCGACAAAATGGGCACCATCGAACCCGGCAAGTGGGCCGACCTCGTCGCCGTCTCCGGCGACCCTCTCAAAGACATCACCGAACTCCAGCGCGTAAAATTCGTTCTGAAGGGCGGCAGCGTCTATAAGAACGACCTGCACTGAGCGCTAGCGCGGCGGAGGATAACCAGATCAGAAAAACGCGGCTCCGCCGTCGACATTGATTGACTGCCCGACCATCGCGCTCGACATATCCGAGCAAAGGAACAGCGCCGCTTGCGCAATTTCCATCGCCGTCTGTCCGCGGCCCTGCAAAATCGAAGCCAGGAATCCCTTCAGTTGGTCCTCCGGGCTGACATTCAACTTATTCGCCAGCGTGTTGCCAAGCTCCTTGCTCATCACCGTCTCGGTCACCGGGCCAGGGCAGATTGCGTTCACCCGCACGCCATTGCGCGCAGCCTCCGCCGCCATATAGCGCGTCAGCCCCAGCAGTCCGGCCTTTGCCGCTGCATAAGCCGATCCCCAGGAAAACGCCGCCTTCGCCGAAAGGCTCGAAACATTCAGGATCACGCCGGACGCGCGCGCGTACATTCCCGGCAGAGCCAGCTTGCTCAGGACAAACGCCGCGCGAAGGTGCACGTTGATCACCTTCTCAAATTCCTCGAGCGGATAGTCTTCGACCGGCACCACCGGGCCGTAGTGGCCTGCATTATTGACAAGAATATCCACGCGGCCGAACTGTTCCTCGGCCGCCCTGAACACTCGGCTGCAATCCGTCACCTGTGTCAGATCGGCGGTAGCAAAGCCTGCCTTGCCGCCCTCAGCCGCAATTTCCCCGGCAACGGCCTCAAGCTGCTTCTCGGTTCGCGCCGTCAGAAAAACCGCCGCACCCTCTTTTGCAAACAACTTCGCCATCGCGCGTCCAATGCCGCGCCCCGAGCCCGTAATCAATGCAACTTTATTTTCAAGCAGCATCACTGAGCCCCGCCTCCGCAAGTCTTGGTTTTCAGCGCTGGCAGCAGCCGCTGAAAAAGCTCCTTATCGGCCGGAGGATCGCCAGTAATATCCCATCCCGTGAATGTCACGATCATTCCTTCCTGCGGAAACACCATCATCCGCTGCCCGCCGAACCCCCGCGCCATCCACACGTAGCCCGCGCGATCGGTCCGCTTCAGCAGCCACCACTTGTATCCATACCGATAATCGCCCTCGGCATCGATATAGCCCTTCAACGAATCCCTGACCCAATCCCTAGAGACAATCTGCTTCCCATCCCAAATTCCGTCGTGCAGGTAGAAATAGCCAATCTTCGCGAGGTCGCTGCCGTTTAAATACAACCCGCCTTCCGTGTCGGTCACGTCCATGTACGTCCGCTTCCAGTGATGCTTGATTCCGAGCGGCGCAAACAAGTATTTCTCGCCGTAGTCGTCAATGTCCTGCCCGGTCTCTTTCTTGAAAATGTAAGCCAGCAGTTCGGTGACGCCGCTGCTGTAGTTGAAAACTTTTCCAGGCTCTGCGGCCATCGGCTTGTCGATCACGTACTCGACCCAATCGTCTGTCGCCTCCATCAGGCTCGAATCACTCCGCGGATCGTCGTAAGGCACATCCTCAATCCACGCTAGCCCCGCCGTCATGGTCAGCACATCGCGCAACGTCATCCGTCGCTTGCGCTCATCCACATTCCTCACCTTGGTGACATCAAAGTATTCGAGCACTGGCTTGTCCACACCCGCCTTGAAATCGCCCCGGGTCATCGCCACGCCGAAAATCACCGAAGTCACCGTCTTGCTCACCGACTGCATCGAGTGCATATCCGTCCCGTGATAGTAAGGGTGCCAGTCCGGATCAAAATAGTTGTACCGGCCCGTCAGCCGCGCATTGAGCGGCCCCCTCTCTTTCGCCTGCTTCCCATAAATCTTCGCGTAATCGTGCGAGTACGTCCGTTCGTAAACCTTCCTTCCGCAACGAAACACGGCAAAGCTGTCGACCAGCGAAAATTTCCCCGCCGCCAGATCTTCATCCAGCCCTTCGAAAACCTTCTCGTCTAACCCGACACTCGCCGGCGGCGCAGCCACCCACCCCTTGGTGGGCCACAAAGTCTCCATCCTCGCCGCAATGGACGGCCGTCCGGCCAGCAGCACGACCAACGGCCCGAGCAAAACGCATCCCACCCCTACTGCAAACACACTCGGTTTGTTCATTCTGGCTCCTGAACCTCGCTCCGGGCCGGGCTCCGGGCAGGCCAACTGTGGCGGCTCGCCGCCGCCCGCCTTCGGTGCACGACCTTATGGCCCGCCCGCATTGATGTCAAGCGCTCCCAATCATCCATTCTTTGATTTGGTGCGAACGGCCCCTTCTACGGTAAAATTGCAAGGTTATGATCTCTGTAGAAAACGTCACCATGCGCTTCGGCGCCCGCGTCCTTTTTGAGGACGTCACCACCACTTTCATGGCGGGCCGTCGCTACGCCATTTCCGGCCCCAATGGCGCCGGAAAATCCACCTTCATGAAGATCCTCACCGGCGAACAGGATGCCACCCATGGCACCATCACGCGCCCCAAAAAAATCGGCATCCTCCGCCAGGATCAGTTCGCTTTCGACAAATTCCGCGTCATTGACACCGTCATCATGGGCAACGGACTTCTCTGGAAGGCTTTGCAGGAGCGCGAAGCCCTCTACGCCAAGCCCCACGACGAACTTACCGATGCCGACGGCATGCGCCTCGGCGAACTGGAAGGCATCGTCGGGGAAGAAAACGGCTACACCGCCGAAGCCGATGCCGGCGTGCTGCTCGACGGCCTGGGCATCGAAGCCGACCTCCACGAACGCAAGATGGGCGAACTCCAGGGCGGCCAGAAGGTCCGCGTGCTGCTCGCGCAAGCCCTCTTCGGGAATCCCTCTGCCCTCTTGCTCGACGAGCCAACCAACAACCTCGACCTTGATTCCGTGCACTGGCTCAAGGAATATCTCCTCGAGTATCACGGCGTGTTGATCGTGATTTCGCACGATCGCCACTTCCTGAACAGCGTCTGCACGCACACCGCCGACATCGACTATCAAACGATCATTATGTATCCCGGCGGCTACGACGACATGGTCATGGCCAAAACGCAGATCCGTTCCCGCATGGAAGCGGAAAACGCCGTCCGCGAAAAGAAAATCTCGCAGCTCAACGATTTCATCGCCCGCTTTTCCGCCGGCACGCGTTCCGCCCAGGCCACCTCGCGCAAAAAAGAAGTCGAGCGCCTCCAGGTTTCCGAACTGGCCCGGTCCAACATCCAGCGCCCCTACATCCGCTTTCAGTTCGACGTGCCCTCGGGCCGCGCGCCGCTTGAGATTAAGCACCTGGGGAAGTCCTACGACGAGCTGAAGGTGATCCAGAATTTTTCCGCCAACGTCACTCGCGGTGAAAAAATCGCACTCACCGGCCGTAACGGTGCCGGCAAGACCACCATGCTGAGGTCAATCATCCGCAACGCCGGCCAATTCATCGGCGAAGCGGAACACAAGTTCAAAATCGATTCCGGCAACGTCATCTGGGGGCACGAAGTCACCGTCGGCTATTTCCCCCAAGACTTCGGCTACACGATCGACAAATCGAAGGGTATCAACGCACTCGATTGGCTCTGGCAGTTCAAGCCCCAGGCCCCTCAGGAAGAAATTCGCGCGGCGCTCGGCCAGATGCTTTTCAGCGGCGAAGACGCACTGAAGCCGACGTCCGGCCTATCGGGCGGCGAATGCGCCCGCCTCATCTTCTGCAAGCTGATGATCCAGAAGCCAAACTTCCTGGTGCTCGACGAGCCCACCAACAACCTCGACCTGGAATCGAACAACGCGCTCAACATCTCCCTGCAGAAATACGAAGGCACGGTCCTCCTTGTCACCCATGACGAAGACGTCCTCGACGAAGTCGCCACCCGCGTCTGGCATTTCCAGGGCGGGAAAATCGAAGACTTCAAGGGCACCTACGAAGACTTCCAAAGCCGCACCCAAAAGCCCGCCGCCGAACTAGCCAAAGGCCGCAAGTAGCCAAGGTCGTCCCCCGGGGCCGAGGTTCCGACTCTGGGGTGCCGTGGCTCTGCCGCCGCTTTTTACGAACTCAGACTCTCCCGACCCGCTCGAACGATCGCCAGCGCCTCAACCAATCTGGTCCTGCGCCTTTTGAGCGCGAGGGATTTCGCTTTTCTTCCGTTCGCCCGCTCCATGTTCACCAAAAATCGAAGCAAAACTGAATTCCCCACCCCGTTCGGTTTTTTGAACGGGGTGGGGAAGGCATACTCGAATCTTCCGTGCACCCGGCATCGGTCAACGTTGACGTTGCCAAAAAACCGGGCGGCTCCAGACACAGAAGCGCTACTTCGTCTTCAATCCCTTCAGCAAATGCTTCATCGCTTCATCCGCCTGATTCGGCGTAATCGTATGCTTGTTGTTCAATTCTTTCCGGCTGATCGCGCGATACGCCAGCTTCTTCGGCTCCCGCAACGCCACGTCGACGACAAACGTACCCTCGTGATACCGCACATTCTGGAACGCTATTTCCGGCGGTCCCCAGCCCCAGCTGGACCAGCATCCATACGGTCCGCAAGCCACGCCCGGATAGCCCGGATACGCGCGCCCGACCGTCGCGTTCTCTGTCCTCACCGCTACGTGGTAATCCACCCAGAAATCAGCCGCCGCGGGATCGGTCACCTGCGTCAATCCCTTCGATTGCAGATTCTTCGCAATCGCGAATTTAAGCGTGTCGCGGTTCGCTTCGGTATTCCAGTCCCGGTTGCTCTCCAGCCGCTGCCCGGCTGCCGGCTGGGGTTTTTCCTCCCGCGCAATCACGTCCCGGGACACCACCGGCCTGCCACCTTCCGCGGCGCGCTTCCCGCTTTCCGGCACGTTCACCGGCCGCCACGCCCAGGTCATACCTCTCGTGACATGAATGTCGGGGTCGCGGATAATCTCCACGCTATTGTCATCGCACCCGGAAAGTAAAACTCCGCCAGCCACAAGGCCGGCCATCAGAACTAAGCTCGCTGCTCGTTTGTCTAAGTCCACGGAACGTACCTCCACATTCCATCTAACACGCCTTCCAGCAAAAAGTTGGATGCGCCCAGGCTCAATTTTAGTCGTTTCCAGGGGGTAAGTTCAGAAACCTGCTCAGGAAGGCAGGCCCCAATCGGCGGGGGGAAACGTCACCGGCCAGAATTTGGGCGCCGGCCGGTCAAACTCAAACGCAATGTGAAAGTGCTCAATCCCCGTTTCGTCCACTCGCACCACCCGGCAACTCATATCCGATCCCGTAGCCGGATTCGTCAGCAGGAAAGACTGCCCCACATGCAGGTGCTCCTTCATCTCCATCAGCCCGCCATGCGCGTTCACCACCAGCGTTTTCGCTTCAACCTGGATCTGCTGGCGCTCCTCGTTCTCCGCCAGAACCTGTACCGGCATGTTCAGCATCACCCGTTCGCTTCTCCGCCGGTTTTGGGCAGCCTGGGTATCCGCCATAAGGATTCTCTTATCCCTCATTCTACCCGCTTCGGGCGTCCCTGGACTGCCCCAAAAGACAGGTTTTTGTCACTTTTGCGGAATCCGGCATACCTCCCGATGCACGGGAAACGCTACTTTGATATGATGGAGTCTTAAACTTTCAGTAGTTTAGGAGCCAGATGGCCACCCAAACCGAAACGAAAACCCTGCTCCGTGTGCGTCCTCGCGGGTTCTGCGCCGGCGTAGTCCGCGCAGTGGATATCGTGGAGCTCGCGCTCGAGGCCTACGGCGCCCCGGTCTACGTGCATCACGAAATCGTTCACAACACGTACGTCGTCGAACAGCTCCGCCGCCGCGGCGCGATCTTTGTTGAAACCATCGAAGAAGTCCCTTCCAATTCCGTGCTGGTTTTCAGCGCCCACGGCGTTCCTCCCACCGTTCGCCAGGAAGCCAAGGATCGCTCGCTCCGCGTGATTGATGCCACCTGCCCCCTCGTCACCAAGGTGCATCTGGAAGCTCTCAAATTTGCCCGCGAAAAGCGCACCATTATCCTGATTGGCCACAAGGATCACCAGGAGATTGTCGGCACGTCCGGTGAAGCGCCCGACCGTACACTGGTAGTTGATTCCATTGCCGCGGTGGACGCGCTGGACGTCGAAGAACCAGACAAACTCGCCTTCCTCACGCAGACAACGCTGAGCCTTTACGACACCCAGGAAATCGTGGCTCGTCTCCGCCAGCGCTTTCCGAAAATTATAGGCCCCGCCAGCGACGACATCTGCTATGCCACGCAAAACCGCCAGGAAGCGGTCGAACAAGTCGCCAAGGACGTGGACCTCATCCTTGTGGTGGGTTCGCAGAACAGCTCGAACTCGAACCGCCTGGTCGAACTCGCCCAGCGCCTGAATCGCAAAGCCAAGCTCATAGATTCCGCCAACGATATCGATCCCAAGTGGCTTGAAGGCGTCAGTCGCATCGGCCTCACCGCCGGAGCCTCGGCTCCTGAAGTTCTGGTCGAGCAGGTCAGCGAGCGCCTCGCCAATTTCGGTTTTACGGACCAGCGCGATCTCGACCTGATCCGCGAGGACGTGCGCTTCACGCTGCCCCCGGAGCTGCAATCGATCGCACCCGCGCCGCGGCGCTAACTGCCGTTCGCGGTCGGTCCAAAGAACTTTCGATAGCTTTGCCGGGCAGGGACCAATCCCGGCAGAATCCGCCGGCACCCGGCAGTTCAGACGTAGAGGCCACTTTCAACTGGCCCAGCGATTCCCCGCAGCACAAGGAGCGTACCTTGGCGGTTAAGATCGTTCGTCAGCCGAACAGAATTGCCATCATCGGAGCACCTTCAAGCGCCGCCGCTTTTCTCGCCGGAAGCGAAAAAGCTCCCGCCGCCCTCCGCGCCGCCGGCATCGTCGACCGCCTCGAATCGATCGGCTACGAAGTCACCGACCTCGGCGATTGCGCCCCCCGCCTTTTTGCTGATGACGAAGAGCACAAGCGCGCCCGCAACATCCCGGAAATCGTCGCCTCTTTGGGCGAACTGAAGCCCCACGCCGAAACGGGCCTCAAGGCCGGCGCCTTGGTGCTCGTCCTCGGCGGCGATTCGACGCAGATCATTGCTCTGCTCACCGGCGCCCGCCGCTACTACAAGCATGTCAATTTACTGTGGTTCGATCGCGACGCCGACCTCAACACCCCCGCCAGCACGCCTTCCGGCCGCCTGGACGGCATGGTCCTTGCCAGCATCATCGGCAAAGGCTCGCCGGAACTGGTGCGTTTCTGGGGAGAGCCGCCGCTCGTCCGCGAACCGGACGCGCTCATCTACGGTCTGAAGCGCGTGGATGCGCCTGAAGTGGACTTTCTCACCCGCACGCCGTTGCGCCACGTCTACGCTGAGGACATCCGCCTGCATGGCGTCGGGAAATCGGCGCACGATTCTCTCGCACACCTGCACGCGGACATGCGCGAATTCATGCTTCACCTGGATCTGGACGTTATTGCTCAGGATGATTTTCGAGCCACGAACCTGCCGGACTCAGACGGCCTTTCCTTTGCCGAAGTTCAGAGTTCGCTCGTCGAATTTGTGAAGCAGAAAAATCTGCTGGGTCTCGATGTGGCCCAGTACAACCCGGACAAGGATCCCGACGGCTCAGCCGCCAAAAAAGTGGTGGGCTTGCTTGCCGACGCCCTGGCCGCGCGCCTCGAAGCCCTTGCCGCTCCCGCTCCTCCGGCCGCAACGCCTCCGGCCGAAGACGCCCCTTCCACCACCGCCTGAATCACGCCGGCAGTTCTCTTCTCGGCGAAATAAAAACCGAACCAGGGGGCTCGCTTTCTGAGAAGCCGATTGTGAATTGGCAAAGGATGCAGGTCTTTCCGTGCTGTTCCAGCCGGTGATACGCGGTCGCGTAGCCCGCCTGCAGTTTCTGCAGCTCGTCGCCGATACCCTTTCCCTCTAGGCCAAAGCGCGAAACTTCCTCGCTGCGCTCTCTCCAGTTGACCAGCGCCCGCTGCGATTCTTTCAGCAGTCTCTCGTAGTCGGAACAGATGGCGGTGTCAATCCTGAGCTCTTCCATGATTTCACCCTCACCTTCTCTGAAGAGTTTCCCATTTCACTCTTCCACGGTTCTATCTGCTGAAGGCGGAGTGCATGTAAGCGGCCACTTGCCTAAGTCCCTCTATTTGATTGAACTCGCCGGAAGCCACGCAGTTCTTCAATCGCGTTCCAGTACCCAAGAAAGCTTTACCCACCCCCGCATTTTGTAATTCTTACCCACTCCCCCGGGGAACACCATTCTCCCCAAAGGCGCTGCCGCGGGCAACCGGGTGCCGGTTTTACGCCTGGGCTCTTCGCTGAAGCGGGGCCTCGGACTGGCGCCCTTTTGGGCATGAACTCTGGGGCCCCGTCCCGCTTGGTTTCAGGCTTTCTTGTATGCGGTCGCAATCCGCACCCGAATCAGCCAATAAATCATCACGACGACGATCAGAACCATCGGCGCATTCAAGAATTGGCTGCCGCGAATCGTCTCGGGAAAATGTTGCTGTTTTCCAAGGAAAAAGGAGAGCGCGGCAATCAGAAATGCCACGCACATCCGGCAAAGATGGCGCGCGAGACGCTGCCCGCCGGCAACCCCTCCCCGGACCAACATCTTCACGTCGAAGGCGGCGAAGAGCAAACCCGCGGACCCGAAGACATAATAGAGCACGGGCGGATATCCTTCCTTTAAGCCCGACGCGCTGTAGGCTGCTTCCCATCCAAGAAGCAAACCGCCAGATCCCTCCGCCAGGGCGACGAGCAGCAGGGCAAATTCCAAAAGGCCGGTTTGTCGCACCTTCCGCATCACGGTCAGCCAGCCCGTGGCCACCAGATAGAACGTCAAAACGCCCCCAAAAACATTGCCTATGTTCGGCTTCACGAAGGCCGCCATATACGCGCCGCTTCCGGACATAGCCAGCATGGAAATGAAAAACACGTTTCCAGCCGCTCGATGCGGCCGGGAACCTTTCGGAAAAATCAGCGCGGCCGTACCGGGCAGCAAACCGACGATGGCGCCAGATATATGAAGAATCAAAAGGGGTGAATATTTCATCGTACTGCTCCCGCTTCATCGCCGAATCCACAGTGCTGGATCAGGGCGCGTTGATCTTCTCTAGCATCGCCACCGCATTCCGGTTCTTCGGGTTCAGCCGCAGCGACTTCCGGTAGTTGGCCACGGCCTCTGGCTTATCGCCTTCGTCCATGTAACCCTCCGCCAGGCTGTCATAGGTATTGGCTGAGTTTGGGAACGCTTTGACATTCATCTGGAAAATTCGGATGGCTTCCTTGAATTTATTGGCGCGAATGAGCTGGTAGCCCAGATTGTTCAGTTCGCTCTCGTCGAAGTTGTAAGTCGCGGGCGCCGTGGCCTTCAACTCCTGGTATTGCTCGACGGCCGCCTCTATCCCGCCCGAGGTGATGGTTGCCAGGAGAGTTTGCGCAATCGACTTGCGGGTGTCCATGGCGGCCTTGACGTTCGGCACCCACGTCCCCATGGCAACAGCAGCAACTCCCGCTCCCATCAGAAGTGTAAGCACAAAAAGCACGCCGGCCGTGGCCATGCGCCAGAAAGCGCCCGGGCGGCCCTGCGCCCACAGATACAGTTCAAGAGCGCCGAGGGGCAGGAGATATTGAGCGAACGTCCAGAAGGTGAGCAGCGGGCCGCTAAAGGTTGTCGAATCGAAACCGATCGGGCCAACGAGAAGAATCGTCAGGGTAAATCCCAGCCGGATGAACCAGGAGGCGCTTGCCACCAGGAACAAGCGAAGAGCCCAGCGGCGATGAGTCGCGAAATCCCGGGCAATCGCAAAACGCAGCGCGGCAGCGGCGCAGAACATGATCAAGACGGCGCCCAGGACAGAAACTACATGTTGAGTAGCGTCGCCGACCAGCCTTCTGCCGGACAAGGTCAGGTAAATGCCGGTGATCGCCTGTGTGAACGCGGCCAGCACAAACAAGCGCCCGTTCCAGTGATGGAAGACGGGGAAGCGATTCCGGATGCCGGGAATCAGCTGCAAAGCACCCGCAATACTGATCACGGTGGCAAAAAGAATATGCCCGGCAAGGGCGGCGTTACCCATTGTTGCGCCGGCCTCGTAGCCGTGGGCAAGGATTCTATTCCATGCCTGAAAATCACCGCGCACCGCCGTGAGCCCATAAAAGGCTGCTACGGAAAAGGCGAACGCAAATTGCCCGACCAGGGCCACCGCAAACCAGAATCGCGCGGCCGCTCTCAGGGTTTTATCCGCAATGGAACTCAGCTCCAATCGTGTGGTCCATACTGCCGTAGACATGTTCGTCTCTCCTTCCGCAAGTAGTCGAATCCCTCCGGTGGATATCAAATCGGTTCGCGATACCGCCTGAGCCGCACCGCAGCCGCCAGAAATATGGCGGCGAACACGAGCCCGATCCACAGCCCCGGGTTGCCCAGGAATCTCCCCGGAGTGATTTGCGCCAGCGGAATAAAATGCGCATCGACCGGCGCTCCACTGGGTGTCCTGAAGGAAAAAGCGTTCCTCGTGCCGCCCGTCAACAGATAGCCGAGCAGATGGGCGAAATGCTGGGTTTTGAAAATAATTTTCTCAATCGCGCAGATCCCCAGCGGCGGCAACACCGCCCAAAGAAACGCCGTGCGCCTTGCCCAGCTGGAAATCAGCAGCAGCCATGCAAACAGCGGCGCCTGCCCCAGCGCCAGCGCGATCACTCCGTAAACGAGGACCGTTTGCATCTCGAACAGCGGCAACTGACTCCACAGGGTCATGGGATTGCTGCCGCCGAGCAAAAGCACCCCGCTGCTGATCAGCGCCATCGTCAGTTGCGTCACAATCGTGACCACAACCACGATCACCGGCAGGACCACCAGCGGAATACTGGCCTTTGAAAGTACAGTCGTACGATCGGAAACCGGCAACGACTTCCAGAAAAGGATGCTGCGATCCCGTCGTTCCCCATAGAGCGCGTCGAGCGAGTAGAACACTCCCACGAGGAACGCGGTGATCAGCAGCAGCCAGCCCGTGTGGCCATACGGCATAACCAGCATGACGAACCGCTCTTCGGCGTCCCCCGATCCCTGCATGTGGTGGGAGTGGGGCGCGGCAAGCAGTTCGACCAGATAGCCGAGCATCGCGACCCCGGCCGCCGCCAGTGGCGCAATATAAATCGACCGGTTCTCCCACAGTTCCCGCCGCACCGACCACTGGAATGTCTGGATCAGGGGCATTTCCACGGGCCGAGTCGCCTCGATTTCGGGCGAAGCGCCGTGTGCGCTGTTTGGTGGAGTGCTCATTGACCTGCTCCTTCGCTCGCGCCGCCCTGATTGCCCATCACCGCCACGAACAAATCCGCGATGCTCGGAGTGCGCACGCCCCCCAGCGCGGCCAGTTGCTGGCGCTCCACGCCGTCGAAAAGCAGAATGCTCCGGCCAAGCACTTGCCGCTCGTGGATCGGCTTGAGCGCCCGCGCTGCGGCTGTCTTTTCAGGAAGCACCATCAATTCCGCATAGCGCGTCTGAAACTCTTCCATGCTGCAACTCAGCACGACATGTCCCCGGTTGATGAACATCAGATCGGTGATCACGTCCTGGATCTCTTCCACCTGGTGCGTAGTCACCAGAATTGTCCGGCTGCGATCGAAGTAATCATTGAGCAGCGCGTCGTAGAACTGCTTGCGATAAAGAATGTCCAGTCCAAGCGTCGGCTCGTCCAGCACCAGCAGTCTCGCGTCAATCGCCATCACCACCGCCAGGTGCAGCTGCGCCACCATCCCTTTCGACAATTCCCGGACCTTGCTGGTTCGCTTGATTGCCGTCTTCGCCAGAAATCCTTCCGCCTTCGCGCGGTCGAATCGCGGATGCACGCCCGCCACGTAGTCAATCACCTGCGAAACCCGGATCCACCGCGGCAGGACGGCTACGTCCGCAATGAAGCAGACATCCCGCATCAGCCGGTCGCGCTCGATCCACGGGTCCCGTCCCAGCACCCGCAACTCTCCTTCGTAGGCGGTAAGCCCAAGAATCGCGTTCAGCGCCGTGGTCTTGCCCGCCCCGTTCGGGCCGATCAGCCCCAGGATGCGGCCCTCCTCCACACGCAGATGCACCCCGTCCACCGCGACGGTTGTCCCGAATGCCTTGCGGAGCCCGCGTGCTTCAATGCATGCCATGGCTTAGCGCTCCTTCTCTTCCCGATCCGAACCCGACTGCCCGTTCGAACTGGCTTTTAACAATTCTTCTGGCGTCAATCCGAGCCGCTGAATCGTGGCGTGGACCCGCGGCCATTCTTCCGTCAAGAATTTCTGCCGCTCGCCCAGCAGCAGCAGGTTGCGCGCGCCGGCGTTGATGAACATTCCCCGGCCCCGCCTGCTCTCGACCAGCTGCTCGTCCACCAATTGCTGATAGCCCTTCAGAACCGTCAGCGGATTCACTCGATACTCCGCCGCGACACTCCGCACCGACGGGAGCGGATCGCCTTCCTTCAGCACGCCATCAAGGATCATTGCGACGACCCGGTCGCGAAGCTGGCGGTAAATCGGCTGGCTGTCATTCCACTCACGGTCCATCATGTGTTCCTGAACAACCTGACAAGTGAATCAAAAATGAGCGAGGCAATCAGCCACTGCACCTCTTCCCATTCGCCAAGAACCGCGTCGGCAAGAAACTCAGAAATGTGAAATACCATCATGGTGTTGTAGTTAACTACAACACTATATCAAATGCAAGTCTTTTTTTGGAGCCCTCCCCAGAATCCCCCATATTCTTCCTATCTATATGATAAATAATAGTTTAGAATACAACTTCTGGTCGCGCGCCCTGCGGATCGCCCGATCCCTCAGTCCAATTTTCCACCCTCTCCCGCTTTCCCGAGGATCTCGGGGGACTTCTGCTGGCCCGGTTCGAGCGCCGGGCGCGGCATTCTCCCCGAATGGCATTCCGAGCTTTTTCGCGCTAGCCGGCGCTAGAGCGGCACGCCCCGTCATCTCGGGCAGGCAGAGTCCGCAGCTCCTCAGAAATCAAAACAGCGCTCGACAAAACGCCTCTCCATTTGTTCACTTCCCTCACCTCTCGTTTTTTTCAGGAACAGAAAACCTGCTTGGCAATCTGAAGTCAGAACGATTTGGCTCGGGAGGTAGTTTTTCGACCCCAACCGGCAAGTGGTTCAAATTTGCTGCCCTCCGCCTGGCATATCGTGGTCGAGGCACAAGTCGCGCTCAGAACGAGCGGTCAAACGCGGCGCGAGAAGACTCAGGGGCCTGGTTCGTCGGACGAAAACCACCCGCGTGTGGCTGCTGCTTGCCGTCCTCGCTTCTCTGGAAATGGCTACCCTTGCTCCGACTTTCAACTACCGAAGCAATCTTCCGCCCCGCCCGAACCTCCAGCCCGGATTGCTCCGAATTCAATGGGCCGCCCGCCAGAGAGTTTGGTGTAATCTTTCGGGCGGAGAGAACCATGTTCAAATTCAGACTTCTTCTGTTGATGCTTTTCGCTTTCGGGTTTCTGTCTCACACGTCCGCGCAGTTCGCGCACACCGGCCACAAACAGATCCTCGATGCCTCGGGCAAACCACTCCTGATTCGCGCTACAAATCTGGGCAACTGGCTGGTGCCAGAGGGCTACATGTGGCTGTTCGAAGGTGGTCCGCAATCTCCCGGTGAAATCCGCGCGTTGGTGCTGGAGCTGCTTGGACCGGAGGGCGCGGCCGCATTCTGGCAGAAATATCGCGAGAACTACATCACGCGTGACGACATCGCGCTCCTGCATCGCGCCGGATTCAACGCCATCCGCGTTCCATTGCACTACGCCCTGTTTGAGAGCGACGGCGCGGAAGGCTTCAAACTGCTCGATCAATTGATTGCCTGGAGCCGTGCCGAAAATCTGTATGTGATCCTTGATCTCCACGCCGCACCGGGCGGACAGACCGGCGCGAACATTGACGACAGTGCCGGATATCCCTGGCTGTACACGAGTCCCGAAGAGCAGGAGCATTTGATCGCCATCTGGCGCCGCCTGGCCGGCCACTATCAGGGCGACCCCACTGTGCTCGGGTATGACCTCCTGAATGAGCCGATCCCGCATTTTCCCAAACTGCGTCCGTTGAATTCTTCGCTCGAACCGCTTTACAAAAAGTTGTCGGCCGAGATACGAACGGTGGATGCCCACCATATTCTCTTTCTGGGTGGCGCGCAGTGGGACACCAATTTTTCGATCTTCGGCAAACCTTTCGATTCCAACGTCGCCTACACCTTCCACAAATATTGGACGGCGCCCGATGAAAGCGTCCTGCGGCCATATCTTGATTTTCGCGAGCAGTATGACGTGCCTGTCTGGATGGGCGAGTCCGGCGAGAATACCGATGAGTGGATCGCCCAATTTGTGAACGCGCTCGAAAAAAATAACATCGGCTGGGCCTTCTGGCCCTACAAGAAGATGGAAAAGGCGTCGGCGGTCACGAGCATTATTCCGCCTGCCGGTTGGGCGGAAATCGTGACTTTCGCAAAGCTTCCCCGCGGCACTGCCCACGTCGAAGAGCGCCTGAAAGCCCGGCCTGAGCAGGAGACCCTCACCCGCGCCTTCGCCGGGTTCCTCGAAAGTGTCCGCCTGGAAAAGTGTCGCGTAAACGAAGGATACCTGAAGGCGCTCGGTCTGAAATCCAGCGTCGCTGCCAACCCTGCCACGGCCTCGCCCAACTGAACGGCTCTTCAATCACCGACCCCGAAGCCGTTTCCGGTTATGCTCTCCCTTGGGCGTCGCCCGAGGGCCATCCGCCGCTTTCCCCGTCCCTGAACAGGAAGCCCCAGAATTCCGCATGTATTCAATTGGAAAAATCGATGCGTGGATATTCGCCTAAGCGCGCCGTCGACCGTAATATAGGAAGGTTCGGCCCAGCCGGAAAATGCTCTGGCCGAGCGCACGGTAGGAGAACCATGAAGCCGGCCCTGCAGGTCATGAAATTCGGAGGGACTTCGGTGGGCGACGCTGCGTGCATTGCGCGCGCCGCGCAGATCATTGCCGAAGCCGCGCGCGCCGGAAAGTGCGTCGCCGTCGTTTCCGCCATGAGCGGAGTGACCAACCGCCTCATCGAAGCCGCGAAGACCGCGCAATCAGGAAATGCGCAAGCCGCCCTCGCCATTCTCGATGAACTGGCGGCCAAGCACGCAAGCACGCTTGAAACTGTGGTGAAAAACACTGCCGACCGCGCCCGTGTCAGTGAAAAAATGAAGCTGGTTTTTGCCGAAGGCCGGCGCTTTTGCGAAGGCACGGCCTTGCTGCGCGAGCTTTCCCCGCGCACCCTCGATACGATTTCCAGCCTCGGCGAGCGCCTCTCCGCTCCGCTGGTTGCGGCAGCGGTCGAGGAACGCGGACTGCCCGGCGAATCCGTGGAATCGAGCGAACTGATCGTCACCGACGACTTCCATGGTGGCGCCGATCCCCTGATGAACGAAACCCGCGTCAAATCGCAGGCCCGAATTTTCCCGCTCCTTGAAAAGGGCATCGTTCCGGTCGTGACCGGATTCATCGGCTCCACACTGGACGGCGAATTAACCACCCTGGGCCGCGGCGGCTCCGACTATTCCGCCACGATTCTGGGTGCGGCCCTGGACGCCGCAGAAGTCATCATCTGGACCGACGTCGACGGTGTGCTGACCGCCGATCCCCGCTTGATCAACGAAGCCCGCACCATCCCAAGCATTTCCTACCGCGAAGCGGCGGAACTGGCCTTCTTTGGCGCCAAAGTGCTGCACCCGAAAACGCTGAAACCCGTGGTGGAAGCGGCGATTCCCGTGTGGATCCGCAACAGCTTCGCGCCGGAAAAACGCGGCACAAAAATCACCCCCGGGGGCGGCAGCAGCACCGGCGTAAAAGCCCTGACCGCCATCCGCGACGTTACGCTGATCAGTCTCGGCGGCCCCGGCATCGTGGGCTTGCCGGACGTCGTTGGCCGGACCTTTTCGACCATCGCCGAAGTGCGGGCCAACGTCCTGATGATTTCGCAATCCTCCTCGCAGAACGACATCTGCTTCAGCGTCTCTTCCGCCGACGCTGAACGCAGCATCGAAGCCTTGCGCAAGGAATTCGCCCAGGATCTGAAGCACGAAAAGGTGGAGCACATCAACGTAGATCCAAACATCGCCATCGTCGCGGTGGTGGGAGAAAACATGCGCGGCACCCCGGGTGTGGCCGGGCGAACCTTTCAGGCCATGGGCAGGGAAAACGTCAACATCATCGCCATCGCGCAAGGCTCGAGCGAAAGCAATATTTCCTTTGTCATCGAGGAAAGCGCGGTGAAACGAGCCCTGCTGGCCGCCCACCGCGAATTCGGCCTGCACCTGCCAACGAACGGAAATTAACCCGCCGATTCCCTGGATTTCGCTTCCGTGCGCTTCTGGTGATAACGCTCGAGGCCCAGCCAGGAAAGCTGCAGCGCCCCGTTGAACACGTAATGAGAAAGCTCGGCCGGCGAAAGAAACTCCGCCGCCTCCGCTGCAACCGCGCGGGCGAACGCGCGCATGGCCTCGCTCTGGTCCACCCCGCGGGAAAGGATCTCCCCCGACAGCCTCCCCCAGGCGAGCAGCCGCTCCCGGTAAGCCTTCAGATGGCGCTCCGGCTGGTCGGAAAAACCAAAGTGCGTCAGAAACAGTCGGCGCGGACGAAGCTGCGCGATCGCTTCGAGCGAGTTAAGCCATAATTCCAGAGAAATATCCGGCGGCGGCGTGGCCGGAAGAATGAACGGATGGCCTTCAATCGAAATCCCCGCGGTGTCTCCCACGTAAGCCGTACGCTCGGTGGGATCGAAATACGTGACGTGATGCGAAGCATGCCCCGGAGTGTAAAGCACGCGAAGTTCCCGCGACCCGAGAACCAGAAGCTCGCCGCCCTCCAGAATCCTCAGATTGCTTTCCGGCACCGGCAGGAAATCCCCAAACAGCTTCTTCATCTCTGGCCCGTAGAGGCGCCCGGCGCTATCCAGCAATTTTGCGGGATCCATCATGTGTCGAGCGCCGCGCGCGTGAACATACACAAGGAGAGCTGGATTTTCAGAAAGCAGGGCGCCGGTTGCGCCGGCGTGGTCCAGATGAATGTGGGTCAGCAGAATGGCGTTCAGATCCCCCACGCGAAGACGATGCAGTTCGAGTTGTTCGCGAAGTGTGGCCAGGGTGGAACCCGGGCCGGGGTCGATCAGCGCATTAAAATTATCGGAGCGGACGAGCGCGGTGGCAATCGACCGGGCTTGCCCGATCCAGTTCAGGTCCAACAGGGCGGAGGCAATCATAGGGAGTAAAGTGTATCCGAAACGGGTCGGGCCGGTTCGCTACTGTAGCCAGGATTGCCAGCCCACCCAGGTCCATTTCAGGAAATGCTTGCAGAATGATGAACTTGTGGAATATGCTTTCTCCCGCAGCAACGAGTTTCATTTCGCCACTGCTTCCATAGATAGCAAAACTGGTGTGAAACCGCCCCCATTTTGGACAAGCAAGTGGTTTGCTGCGTATTGTTCCGCGTCGCCATCCTGCGGTTTAGCTGACTATTGATGGACGAACGAGGCAAGGAATTTATGAGGATTGTCAGTTTCGATTAGGGAGGAAACAATGCGCAAATGGTGCGTAATCGTGGCAATGGGCGCTCTACTCGCCCTGCCTCTCTGCGGGCAGCAAAAAGACTCCGCGGCAGCAACCGGCAACAAAACTGCGGAGTCTGGAAACGCGGTCCCGGCCCCTGATTTCAGCATCGCTCCCGCTGCTCCGAGTCTGTTCGCGATGCCCGCACCGGCGGGCCAGCCTGCGGATGTATTCTCGGATTGGTCCAACAACCCCTGGAACCGGAACGCCTGGGGCCAGTTGACGCCGCGATTTGAAGTGGCAGGCATGTTCAGCTATATCAACTTCAACCCCGGCTCGTTCCGGAATTTCAACCAACTGGGCGCGACCGGTTCTTTCGCCTACAACGTTAACCGCTGGCTGGGGATCGTCGGCGAAGTCGGCGGCTACCGCTTCGACCGGCAAGTCTTCCTGCTTGATACCACCACCAATACGGAATCACTGGCGACCATCAGCGGAAACATGCAGACCTATCTGTTCGGTCCACGGCTGAACTTGCGGCGCTTTGATCATTTCGTACCCTTCGGCGAAGTTCTTTTTGGCGCAGCGCACGGCAGCACCCAGCTGACCGGCGACAGGTCGCAGGGCGACTTTGCGCTCGCCGTGGGCGGCGGCGTGGACGTGGTGCTTACCCGGTATCTCGCTTGGCGATTTTTCCAGGCCGACTACCTGATGACCAATTTTTCCGGGAGTCTGCTCGGCGCCAGCGGCCGGCAGAACAATTTCCGCGTGGGCACTGGGGTCGTTATCCGGTGGGACTATCCTCCAGCTCCCGCGAAGCCGAATCATCCGCCGGTGGCGGCCTGCTCGGCGGCGCAGCCTTCGGTCTTTGAAGGTTCAACCGATCCCGTGGCAATTCATGTGAACGCCACGGATGCCGACAACGATCCTCTCACCTACAGCTACACCGCCACGGGCGGTACCGTGGACGGCACGGGGCCGGATGTCCGCTGGAACCCCTCAGGCTTGGCAATCGGTGGTTACACGGTCACTGCCAAGGTGGACGACGGCCACGGCGGAACCGCAAGCTGCGCCACGGATATCGCGGTGGCCAAGCGGCCCAACCGGCCGCCGGTTATTTCCTGCGCGCCGGAACGCAACCCGATTATCGCGGGCGAGCGCGTGAACATTGTTTCAACCGCCAGCGATCCGGACGGCGATCCATTGACCTTCAGCTATGCGACCACGGGCGGCCAGATCTCCGGCACGGGCCCGGTCGCGCAGTTTGATTCGACTGGCCTCGCGGCTGGCAGTTACTCGGTCACCTGCACGGCCGATGACGGCCGCGGTGGCCGCACCAGCGCGCCCACGGCGGTTGACGTCCAACAGCCCGCGCCGCCGCCGCAGGCCTCCAAGGTCGGCGATTGCGGCTATACCAAGCTCGGTGCGGGCCGCTTCGACAACGCCTGCAAACGCGTGGGTGACGACGTGGCCCTGCGCCTGAAGAGCGAACCGAATGCCAAGCTGGTGATTGTCGGCTACGCCGATCCCAAGGAACCCAACGCCAAGAAGCTGGCGCAAACCCGCGCCGACGGCGCCAGGAAGTATCTGGCCGAGAAGGAGATCGATCTTTCGCGCGTCTCCACCCGCGTTGGGACTGCTTCGACCGAAAAGGGTACGGAGAAGGAAAACCGCCGCGTTGACTTCATCTTCGTGCCGGAAGGCGCAAACTACTAAACCGGGTTCCCTGGCGCGGACGGATGGCCGTCTCTGACCCTGGTGAATCAGGAAATCGGCGACCGGGCTCTCTGGAATACTTCGGGGGAGCCCGGTTCCATTTCCAGTGGCGCAGAAAACTCCGGGAGGGGTTTGAGAATCGTCTGCCAGGGAATTCAGATCACCTGGAATCTCAAACATTCGAGCCGCGAAGCGTTCCGAGAGTCGTACACAGCCTTCAAAGGTCTGTTTTCGATAATTACATACTTGACAATAGAGCCATTCTGAAATAAAAGGGAATGGTGGTTTCCCGTAACGGGAATTGGTCCAGCTCTTTTCCGTCCCGCACTTCCGCCCAACGAGAAGAAAACACAATTCCCAGAGATGAGGCACGATGGCGGATACGCGCACAGGGCGAGCGCCGGATGTGGACTCGAGAAGGTCCACCGGAGTTTTCGCGATTGCAAAAGAGGAACGCGCTCGACAAGGCTTGCCTCCGGTTCACCTTCTGGTTGTGGACGACGATGAGCACGTGCGCGGCGTCTGCCGTTCCATTTCTGAAGACTCCGGAATGAAAGTGTTCGACGCGGGCACGGCGGAAGAGGCGCTGGCGATCCTGGGGATAAGGCCGGTGGATATCCTGCTCACCGATCTGCGCTTGCCGGGCACGAGCGGGTTGGAATTGCTGAAACGCGTCGCGCGGCTTTTTCCGGACATAGCCGTGGTGATGCTGACGCAATATGGAGCCTTCGATTCGGCCGTCGAAGCGACGCGCATGGGAGCAGTCGACTATGTGACCAAGCCGTTTCGCGCGGAGGAACTGCGCGCGCGGCTCCTGCAGGCGGTGCACGCGGTGGAATTGAAGCGCGAAAACCGCATGCTGCGGGAGCAGGTGCGCGCGCTGCCCGGATTTGGCGGCTTGATTGGCATGTCCGCGCGTATGGAGCGGGTCTACCGGTTGATTGAAAAAGTGAGCCTTCGCGACCATCCGGTGCTGATTCAGGGGGAAAGCGGAACGGGAAAAGAACTGGCGGCGCGCAGCATCCATTATTTGGGCTCCCGCAAGGACAAGCCGTTCGTGCCGGTCGAATGCTCGGCGCTGGCGCCTGCGCTCTTCGAGTCGGAACTTTTCGGTTACACGCGCGGAGCGTTTACCGGAGCCTTAGAGGCCAAGCAGGGACTGATGGAATCGGCCAACGGCGGCACGCTGCTGCTCGATGATATTGGCGATATGTCGCTGGAGATGCAAGCCAAGCTGCTGCGCGCGCTCGAAGAGGGAGAGATCCAGCCGGTGGGCTCAACAGAGCGGCGGGCGATCAACATCCGCGTCGTGGCCGCCACCAACCGGGACCTCGAATTGGGAATCAAGAACGCCAGTTTCCGGCAGGACTTGTTCTCCCGGCTGAACGTGGTCGAGATCAAGCTGCCGTCCCTGCGGGAGCGCAAGAGCGACATCCCCCTGCTGGTGACTTCGTTCCTGGAAAAATTTTCACGCCAGGACGAGACGACGCGTGAACTCACCGAAGACGCAATGCGCCGGCTGATGGCTTACGATTGGCCGGGCAACGTCCGGGAGCTCGAGAACACCATCGAGCGGGCCGTTGCTCTGGGTAGCGGGCCGTATGTAACCGTGGCCAACCTTCCGACAACCCTGCAATATCCGAGTGCCGAACGCGCACCCGAAAAGGAAGAGTTGCTTCCTCTCGATGAGCTGGAGCGCCGCGCCATCCTCAGCACACTGCGGCAAACCGGGGGGGACAAGCAGTCGGCCGCGCGGGTGCTCGGCATCGGGAAAACAACACTGTACCGGAAATTGAAGCAATACCAGATTGAGCGCGCGGATGCCTGAGCCAGAAGCTCGCGTACAAAATTGGGGAAAATGACTTGGAGATTCTCGACTTCTAATCTCTCCGACTGCCCTAAGCCTCTGCCCTAGAATAGGATCGATCGAAACTGCTTGGGCGCGGCCAGTAGATTGGCTGGGGGAAGACCAGGAAAAAGCCTCCCGCCATCCGCACTGCCCGGTCAGAGGTCAGGGGAGGGGCCCGGGAACGAGCTGGCCGAAAAAGTCCAGCACCCGCTCGCGGAACTCGGCGGGCGCAAATCCCAGCGCGGCGGTGTGAAACGCGCCGGGAACCACCCACAGGGATTTCGGCCCGCGCGCGGCGGCATAGATTCTTTTTGCGTGGCGGCAGGGCAGGGTGGTATCGGCTTCATCGCAGATCAGCAGCACGGGAAAATTCCGGGCGGCCAGGAGCGTGTTCCGGAGAAACACTGGCCGCGGGAAATCCGGCAAGCTTGCCGCCGCGGTAGAGCATCATCCAGGCGCCCGGCGCGAAGAGCGTCTTTCCGAGAAGCGGATATTTCTCGAGGCCCGCGTAATCGTAGGAAGCCTCGCGCAGGCTCGCGAACGGCGCTTCGGCGACCACCGCCTCGATGCGCGAATCTGCGCCCGCCGACTGTAAGGCGATGCCCGCGCCCATCGATTCTCCCAGGGCAAAAATATGCGCGGGATGCTCGGAGGCGGCCAGCGCGTCCACGACAGCGGAGGTATCGTTGCGCTCCAGCCAGCCGTAGGTGGCGATCGCGCCGCCGCTTTCGCCGTGGGCCCGCTGATCCATCATCACCACGCTGTATCCGGCGCGCAGCAGGATCTCGGATTGGCCGACGACGCCGATGCGATTGTCGGCCACGCCGTGAAAAAGCAGAACCCAGGAGCCATTGGGCTCCTGCGGGCGCACTTTCCAGCCGCGCAGTCTGGCGCCGTCAGGCGCGGTCAGGAGAAAATCCTCGCGGCGCGCGCGGTTGTGGGCAAACGAAGCGTCGGCCTCGCGGACAAGATCCGCACTCAGCGGGCGGCGCACGGGATGAAGGAAAGATGGCGCGACCAGCCAGCCCATGACTGTTGACATAATCACCGGAACGACGAGAAGGATCAGGAGAATGCGGAACACGCGTCGCTGCATAGGGCCTCGGAACAAGATACGAGATTTCATGGGCCGGTGTTCAGGAAATGTTGGCCCTTGCTCACTCCGGGCAACACGGAAGGAGATGCGGATCAACTGCGGAAGAGGACGTCTTCGCGCTGGAACATTTTTACGGCCAGGAAAAGAGCGGCGGCGGCGTAGACAGAGGTGGAAAGAAAAATCAGCGCGATGAAATTCCAGTGATAGGTTCCGGTGACCAGTTCCTTGCAGAGCAGGCTGACATTGAGGATGGGAACGAGTGCCAGCTTGCCGGTCAGCTCGACGCCGGGAAGCATCGCGGCGACCGCCGGAACGATCACCAGGATCATCAGGGGCGAGACGTAGCTCTGCGCTTCCTTGTAGCTTTTGGCAAAAAGCGAAATGGTGATCAGCCCGGCGGAGAATAGCACCGCCAGCGGCACGGCCATCAGGAAGACGGAAAAGACGGCAGCGTATCCGATGTGCACTTGCATGCCCGCCGCGTCGGGATTCTTCGAAACGTCGAACGCTTTCAGCTGCCGCATCCCCCAGAAGGAAACGCCCATGGAGAGCACCGAAAGCGCCGCGGTAACCAGGGAAGCGGTGAGCACCAGGAAAAACTTTCCGAGGACCAGGTCCAGGCGGGAGATCGGGCTCGAGAGAATCGTCTCCATGGTGCCGCGTTCCTTTTCGCCGGCGGTCAGGTCCATCGCCGGATACATGCCGCCGGTCAAGCACAGCAGGATGACCATGTAGCCGATGATGCCGCCGAACGCCGCGCCGCCTACTTTTTCGGGCGGAGCGACATTGTCCTGCTTGATGTGAAAGGGAGTGAGGATGGAAGAAGGCACATGATTGGCATCCAGCCGGGATTCGATGACCTTGTCGCGGTAGGACTTGAGAGTGTTTTCGACGGTGTCAGCGGAAATGGACGACTTCAACTCTCCTTCGTATTTATAAATCTCGATGGTCTGCGGATTCTGTTCGGCGAGGCTGGCCTCAAATCCGCCGGGAATGGCAATGGCGGCGCGGATCTCCTTGTTGATGATCTTTTCCTTCCAGTCCGGAGTCGCGGGCACCACTTCGATCTTCTTGCTGGTACCCAGAGCTTCGAGCACCGCGGGCGAGTCGGCGCCGCCAAGCAGCATCACCTTCGGCGTTTCCTCTTCGGCCTTCTTGACGAGCGTTACGGCCAGGGCGCCAAATCCCACCGAGAGCAGCGGGAAAAGCAGCAGGGGCACAAGCAGCGTGGAGATGAGGGTGCGGCGGTCGCGGAGCGCCTCGGTGAGTTCCTTGCGGTAGACGATCCGGATATTCCGCAGGGGCATGTCAGGCCGCCTCCTCGGGCTGGTAGTGGGGCCGAACGACCTTCACGAAAATCTCTTCCAGGTCCTGTTCCTTGTACTCGGCCCTCAGCGCGGCGAGCGAGCCCTCGGCCAGGAGTTTGCCCGACTGGATAATGCCGATAACGTCGCAGAGCTTTTCCACTTCGCTCATGACGTGCGTCGAAAAAATCACCGTTTTTCCGCGCTGGCGGCACTCGCGGATGAACTCGAGAATGGTGCGCGCGGTCATGATGTCCAGCCCGACCGTCGGTTCATCGAAAATCATCACCTGTGGATCGTGAATCAGTGTGCGGGCGATGGAGGTTTTCTGCTTCATGCCGGTCGAAAGCTTGTCGCACCGTCGGTCGCGAAACGAGTTCATGTCCAGGCGGGCGAAAATTTCATCCACGCGTTTCCGCAGTTCGGCTTCCCCGATGCCGTTCAGCCGGCCGAAATATTCGACCATCTCCTGCGCGGTGAGTCGCGGGTAAAGCGCGGTGGCCGCGGAAAGAAAACCCACGTTGGCGCGGACTTTTTCTGGCGCCTCGACCACGTCGTGGCCGCACACGATGGCCATCCCCTCGCTGGGCTCGAGGATCGTGGCCAGCATGCGCAGCGTGGTGGTCTTGCCCGCGCCGTTGGCGCCCAGCAACCCGTAAATCTGCCCGGGTTTCGAGGTGAAGCTCACGCCATCGACGGCGCGGATTTCACCGCGCTTTTTGTCCCGGAAAAGTTTGGTCAGTCCACGCGTTTCGATCATGGGCAGAACCTCAACCTGGATTGGGGAACCGGACACACTGGCCGCCGCCCTCGGATGCGCAGGCCTAATCGCGAAGATACGACCGGAAACGAGTCCGCGCGCGGAGTGAGAAGCCGTCTCTAAATCCCTTCCGAAAGAACGAAGCCCGGGACTAACCCTTGTGACAATCCTGGCACTGCCGGGCATCGAATCTGTCAGGGGTCACGCGAAACATCCTGTTCGACTGGATGCAGATGCGGTCGAGCAGGGGCGGTCGGGCGGGCTCCTGTTTCTGTTCCGTCCGCGCGATTCTGGAAGCATCCATGATGGCGGCATTCTACCACGGGGGGGCGGGGCGTCGGTTCGAGCGCGGCGGGCAGCATCCTGGAACAAGCGCCGGGCATCTGACAGAGGGAGTGATGCGTGTGGAGAAAATAGTTAACCTCCTGATAGACTTTAGGTTAAGCATTCGAAGTACAATTCAGGCCAGCGCTCGGAATCCGGAAAGACAGGCGCCCGCCTAAGCCGGATGATTCCTTCGTCCAGCAGATCCTGATGGCGAACGAGGATTGGGTTTCAGGAATATATGGATAAGAAGCTGCGCAACCGTACGCTGCTCTTCCTGCTCCTTGCGGGAATCGTCGCGTTCGTGCTGATCAAGGTGAGCGGCCGCCAGCCGGTGGCGAAAATCTCGGCCGTAAGGCCGCTCCGGCAGAACATTGTTTCCTCCATCACCAGCAACGGCAAGGTGGAGCCGATCGCCCCATTCAGCATTCGTGCGCAACTCGACACTTTCGTCGAAAAGGTGAGCGTCAGCGAAGGGCAGAACGTGACGAGGGGGCAGTTGTTGCTGGAGCTGAACGTCAAGGACGCCGCCGCACAGCTGGCGAGCGCCAGGTCCAGGCTGCTGCGCGCCGAGGAAGATTTTCGCGCGGCCAAGGCGGGAGGCCGCACGGACGAAGCCGCTCGCGTGGCGGGCGATCTGGCAAAGGCCATCGGGGACCGCGACGGGCTCGAGCGGAATCATGAATCGCTGGCGCGGCTGCTGGCCGGGGGCGCGGCGACGAAGGACGAACTGGCTGTCAATGAGCTGGCTCTCGCCAAGGCGCAATCCGAGGTCAACCGCCTGACGGCGGTGAAAAAGGAATTCGAGCGCCAGGTTTCGCTGGACAGTGCGCGGGGAGATCTCGCCGTGCAGCAGGCGCAGAGCGACGTGGCTACGCTCGAGGACAAGGTCCGCCAGGGCCGCATCACCGCGCCGACCGGCGGCACATTGTACGCCTTGCCGGTCAAGGCCGGCGACTATGTGAAAGTCGGCGACCTGCTCGCCGAGCTGGCCGACCTTCATCGGGTGCGGGTGCGGGCGTTTATTGATGAGCCGGAAATGGGCGGGCTGGAGCCGGGCCTGCCGGTGAAGATTACCTGGGACGCGTTGCCCGACCGGACCTGGCCGGGGCGGACGGAGATGACGCCGAAACAGGTGGTGCCGCGGGGATCGCGCAGCGTGGGCGAATTGCTGTGCTCGGTCGAAAACGAAAAGCTCGAACTGCTGCCGAATACCAACGTGAACGTGCGCATCAATTCGCGGGAAAGATTAAACGTTCTGGCGGTGCCGCGTGGTTCTGTGGAGACGCTTGGCGGGGGTAGTTTTGTTTTTGTGGTCAAGGACAGCGTGGGGAAAACGGTTCTGGAGAGGCGCCTGATTCAGGTTGGTATCGCGGACGCGACAAATTATGAGGTCGTCAAAGGACTCAGCGTTGAGGATTTGGTGGCGCTGCCCGGCGATGCCGATTTTCGCGATGGCATGACCGTGAAGGTGGTGAACCTGGACGCGTTGAACGCCCCGGGCGGGAACGAGGCGAGCCATTAACCGCATTTGCGCCGCGCTTCTCGCTGTCATGTTGCTGCCCGGCGCCGCGGGCGCGGAGGAAACGCCGCTGGCGCAGGCGAAGGGCGCTTTTGAAAAAGGCGAGTACCCGCGGGCAATTGAAATCCTGAAAAGCGCCGCGGCCAGCGTGCCAGATAACGGCGACGTTTACCTGCTGCTGGCCAGATCCTACCTGGAGCTGAACCAGTACGATGCCGCGGTGAACAGCGCCGAAAAAGCCGTGGCCATCAATCCGAAAAATTCCGACTATCACCGGTGGCTGGGTGAAGCCTATGGGGCGAAGGCGGATCACGCGTCCATGTTGAGCGCCTACTCGCTGGCGCGAAAGACCCAGAAGGAATTTGAGAGGGCGGTAGAACTGAACGCGAACAATTTTGATGCCCAGCAGGACCTGATCCAGTATGACTGCACGGCGCCTGGAATGGTGGGCGGGGGAGAAGAGAAAGCCCTGCCGCTGATCGCGAAGTTGATGGCCATGGACGCGGCGGAAGGGCATTACGCCACCGGCATCTGCCGGGCGCAGAAAAAGGATTACCCCGCGGCTGACGCGGAATTCGCGAAAGCGCTGGGGAGCAAACCAAAGACTGCCAACCGCATTTACGACATCGGCGATTATTTTCTCGAGCGCAAGAACGCGGAGAAGCTTCTGGCGGTGGCTGCCGCCGGGGAAGAGCTGGCGCCAGAGGATCCGCGAGGGAAATTCTACCGGGGCGTGGCACTGAACTTCGAAGTCCAGAAGCCGGCGGAAGCGGAAAAATTGTTGCGCGAGTATCTCGAACTGGCGCCCATGAACTCCGAGTATCCACGCCCATGGGTTGCCCATTATTGGCTGGGCCGGCTCGAGGAAATCCAGAAGAATCTGGCAGCAGCGCGCAGCGAATATCAGGCGGCGTTGAAATTGAACAGCAAGTACAAGCCGGCCCAGGATCGGCTGAAGCAGCTCGGGCACGACTGAGCGAAGTTCGTTCGAAAGCGAAATGCACATACGCGAAGCAGTCGCGGTGGCCATGGACGCCTTGCGCGCCAACAAAGTGCGCGCGGTGCTGACTTCGATCGGCGTGATTATCGGCAGCGCTTCCATTGTGCTGGTGGTGACGGTGGCGCTGACCAGCCAGAAATTCGTGATTTCGCAGATCGAGGCCATGGGGTCGAACCTGGTCTGGGTGGAAATGATCAAGACCCCCGAAAAGGCGCAGCCTCTCAGCTACGAAATCAACACCGACGATCTGGCGGCGGCCAAGGCGCAGATTCCCGACGCGCTGGTCGTGGCGGGCTTCAACGATTTACCGATGGCGGTGGTGGTCGGCGGGCGGACTCGCCCGGTGCGGCTGATCGGAGTTACCGATGGCTACCAGCAAATCCGGCGGCTGATCATATTGCGCGGGCGCTATTTCGATTTTGCGGACATGGAATCGCGGAGCAAGGTGTGCCTGATCACCAAGGATCTGGCGGATCGCGTGTTTGGCGTGGAAAACCCGGTCGGACGGCAGTTGCGCATGGGCGAACTGACGTTCACGGTCATCGGCGTCTTCAAGGAACGCGCGGAGACGTTTGGCTTGTCCGAATTGCAGAAAGAATCCGTAATCATTCCGTTTTCACTGATGAAGTACTACACCGGCACGGACGTGCTGAGCACGCTGCAATTGCAGACGGGCGGGGCGGACAAGGTGGCGACCGTCGAAAGGCAGATCAACCGGCTGTTGAAGAGCCGTCATCCGGCGCAGGCCGAATACAACGTGCAGACGCTGACGGCGATCCTGGGCGCCGCGAAGACCATTTCGCTGGCCCTGCGCATCGTATTGATTGTGATCGCGTTCATCGCCTTGCTGATCAGCGGCATCGGCATCATGAACATTATGCTGGTGACGGTGACCGAGCGGACCCGAGAGATCGGCGTTCGCAAAGCCATCGGGGCCGCACAAAGAGAGATCATGTGGCAGTTCCTGATCGAGGCGTTTCTGATCAGCGGCGGCGGCGCGGTGATTGGAATCCTGATTGGCGTGGGAATTCCGGTGATCGTGCAGCAGCTCTTGCCGGGGAATTTGCGGGTGCCGATTTCGCCAATGAGCGTGGTGCTGGCGTTCCTGGTTTCCTGCTCGACGGGGCTTTTTTTCGGGTGGCTTCCCGCGAAGCAGGCGGCGGCGCTCGAACCGGTCGAATCACTGCGCTATGAGTAACCGGATAGGAGGAAGACGCGTGGCCAGGAAACAATCGATGGCTCTGGGAATTCTTGTGGTGGCGATTGCTCCAGAATGCGGCTGGGCGCAGCAAGCGCCGCCTGTTCGGGCGGCGAGCAGCACGCCGGTGGTGCTGACGCTGAAGCGCGCGGTTGAACTGTCGCTCTCGAACAGCAAAGATATCCAACTGGCCAAGCTGCAGGTGCAGGCGGCGCAGGATACGGCGCAACTGACACGAGCGGAATTCTTGCCCAATTTGTACGCGGGATCGGGCGCGGGTTACACGTACGGATTGCCGGAGACGCCGGGAGGGCGGCCGCCGGCGATCTTCAGCGTTACTTACACCGAGCAGGTCCTGAACGGGCCGCTGCGGGGACTTGTCAAAGAACAGCAGGAGCAGGTGCGGGCGCAGCGGACGGTGCTCGAGGATACGCGGAACGCGGTGATGGTGCGCGTGGCGTCAGGTTATCTGGAGCTCGTGAAGGTGCGCCACTCGCTGGAGTTGCTACGGAGAGAAAAGGACAGCGCGGACAAGATTGTGGAGGTCACGAAGGAACGCGAGGGCGAAGGCTATGAGCTGCCTGTCGAAGTGACCAAGGCGCAGTTGACGCTGGCGCGGGTCGAACAGCGCCTCCTCGAACTTGAGGGGCGGCAGGACGAGCTGGAGGTTTATCTGCGCAACCAGCTGGGGCTCGCCGTGGATCAGCCGATGGACGTGACACCGGAAGAGTTGCCGGGCGCGGCGGAGCAGGAAGGCGCGAACCTGATTGCGATGGCGGCAGAGAGCAACACGCGGCTGATGGCGGCGGAATCGGACGTGAAGGGCAAGGAGCTTCGCTTGAAGGGAGAGAAACAAGGCTACTGGCCGACGCTGCAGCTCGTGACCATCTACGATGTGCTGGCGAAATACAATTTCAATAACAGTTTTCTTGTCATCAATGAGCGGAATTTTCGCTCCAACAACCTGAATGCCGGGGTGAGCATCAACATGCCGATTTACAGCGCGAAAACGCGCGCGAACGTGGCGCTGGCGCAGGTGAACCTCGAAGCGGCGAAAATCAACCTGAGCAACACGAAAAGCCAGGTGAGCGCCGAGGTGCGGCAGAAATCGCGCAAGGTGCAGCAGGCGGACGCCACAAAAGAGGTGGCCCGGCTCGAACTGCAGCTGTCGCAGCAGAATCTGGCGGTGCTGCAATCGCAATTCGGCGAGGGCAAGGTGAATTTGCGCGACGTCGAGAAGGGCCGGCTGGACGAGAATGACAAATGGATGTCTTATCTGGATGCGAATTTCCTGCGGCAGCAAGCGCAGCTGGACCTGCTGAAGACGGCCGGGCAGCTGGACAAGGTTCTCGAATAGGAACAAACATCACAAGCGTTGTCATTCTGAGCCCATCCGGCAAGGATGCGCGAACAACGTCAGCTGCAGTGCGACCGCGGTTGATGCCTTATGGAATGAATAGAAGGTGAAACTCTGTTCATGCTGGATAAAGGTAGCCTGAGAATTCTCGGGGAAGCGCTGGAGAAGCTGGACGCGGGATTTGCCGCGCTGCCGGAGTTCGACGCGCGAGTTCCCGGCGCCGAACGCATTGCGGAGACTCTCGCGGCCACCGCGGAACGCTTGCAGGATAACTATCCCTATTTTCACCCCCTGTATGCCGGGCAGATGTTGAAGCCGCCGCATCCGGTGGCGCGGCTGGCGTATGCGCTGGCGCAATGGATCAATCCCAACAATCACGCGCTCGATGGCGGCCGCGCGAGTTCCGCGATGGAGAAGGAAGCTGTCGCCGGGATCGCGGAAATGTTTGGCTGGAAGGAACACACAGGCCACTTGTGCGGCGGGGGCACGATGGCCAATCTGGAAGCGCTGTGGGTCGCAGGGCAACTGGCGCCAGGGAAAAAGATTCTGGCCAGCGAGCAGGCGCATTACACGCACGCGCGGATCAGTGGCGTTCTAGAACTGCCGTTTGTGGCGGTGGCCTCTGACGCGCGGGGCCGGATGGATATTCGGAAGTTGCGCGAACACATTGTCCGAGGTGACGTCGGCACGGTGGTGGCAACGATGGGAACGACGGCCACTGGCGCGGTTGATCCGCTCGCGGAAATCCTGGAATTGCGCGAGAAGCACGGATTCCGCGTGCACGCCGATGCGGCTTACGGCGGATATTTTGGCTTGGCCGGAAATCTGGGCGGTGAGGCGCGGCGCGGTTTTGATCTGTTGCCGCGCGTGGATTCGGTGGTGATCGATCCCCACAAGCACGGTTTGCAGCCGTATGGATGCGGGTGCGTATTGTTCGGCGATCCGGGCGTAGGGAAACTTTACAAGCACGATTCGCCGTATACCTATTTCAGCTCAAAGGAAATGCATCTTGGCGAGATCAGCCTGGAGTGTTCGCGGCCGGGAGCGGCTGCCGCAGCGCTTTGGGCGACGCAGAAACTGTTGCCGCTCGGGAAGGGCGGGGAATTTGCGCTCGGGCTCGAGGATTGCCGCCGGGCGGCGATCGATCTGCACGAGCGACTGGATAAGGACGCTCGGTTTGTTGTGGCGTTCCCGCCGGAGCTGGATATCGTGGTCTTTGCCCCGCGGGCGGCGAGCGTGAGCGAAGCGTCGGAGCGGTCGCGGAGGATTTTTGAGGCGGCGGCGCGAAGGAATTTGCACCTGGCGGTGGCGGAACTGCCGGTCAGCTTTTTTGCGGCGAATTTGCGACAGATGCGGAAGGACCGGGCAAGCCTGACTTGTTTGCGGTCGGTTTTGATGAAGCCGGAGCATAAAGAGTGGATCGGACGGATTTGGGAGATTTTGGGCGAGGCGACCACAGAGTGTATGGGCGACTGAACATGCGTCAGAGTGCGGGAGCGGGGCTCCCGCTTTTGCGGCCCAAGCTCCGCCCGCCCACCGATCGCGTGGCCTCGTAGTGCCAGTTGCAAAAGCCGAGACTGAGCCTCGGCACTCCAAGCTCGGAGCGGGCAAGCCCGGCTCCCAGAAGGAGAGGACAAACCCAGAAACCTAGGCCCTTCGCTACGACTATAGGATAAACGAGGGCCTGCCTGTGCCATTCAGAGCGCGGTGCAACTCCCACCCAATGCTGACTTTAGCTGTTGGATGCGGCTTAGGTACCATTGGCAGAAAGGCGTGTTTGGATGCAACCAAGTCGGGTAAACTATTATCTAGACAAGATGGGGTTGGAAACGTCTCGCCATAGGTGTGCTACTGGTTTGGCCAAAAGTGCGCGTGTTTTCGACCATGAATTTGATTGAAACTGAGGGTGAAGAATGCCGGATGTAATGAAAACACTGCTGTTGAACCCGCCTAGCTTTGAGAACTTCGACGGCGGAGCTAGCTCGCGGTGGCCCGCGACGCGTGAGATTGAGTCCTACTGGTACCCGGTTTGGTTGTCGTACCCGGCGGGATTGATTCCGGGTAGCCGCTTGCTGGATGCCTCTCCCCACAAAATTAACTGGCAGCGGACCGTAGAGATCTCGAAGGACTACGAGTTTTTGGTGCTGTTCACCTCGACGGTGGGTTTTGCGAGCGACTTGAAGCTGTTGCGCAAGATCAAGGAAGAGAACCCGTCCATGAAGGTGGCGTTCGTCGGCCCGCACGGGCACATCAAGCCGGATGAAACGCTCAATTCGAGCGAGGACATTGATTTCATCGTTCGCGGGGAATTCGACCACGCGGTGGCGGAATACGCTCACGGCAAGCCGGTGGAGCAGATCCTTAACGCGAGTTACAAAAAAGACGGCAAGGTAGTGCACAACGCGATGCGGCCGCAAATGCACACAGAAGAGCTGGACGCGTTGCCGTTCGCTACCGACGTTTACAAGCGGGATCTGGAGATTGAGCGGTACAACGTGCCGTTCCTGCTGAACCCGTTCGTGTCGTTCTACAGCTCGCGCGGATGCCCGGCGCTTTGCACGTTCTGCATGTGGCCGCAGACGCTTTCAGGCCACGCGTGGCGCACGCGTTCGGTGGACAACGTGGTCGAGGAAGTGAAGAACGCGCTTTCCTACTTCCCGCAGATGAAAGAGATTTTCTTCGACGACGATACCTTCAATATCCGCAAGGACCGCGTCATCGAATTGAGCCAGAAGTTCAAGCCGCTGAAGTTTCAGTGGTCCTGCACGGCACGCTGCCACAGCAAGTATGAAGAGCTGAAGGCGATGGCGGACGGCGGGGCGCGGCTGTTCATCGTGGGCTTTGAATCCGGCGACGCGCAGATCCTGAAGAACATCAAGAAGGGCGCGACCACGGAGATGGCGCGCGAGTTCATGAAGAACTGCCGGAAGGTCGGCATCAAGGTGCACGGCGACTTCATCATCGGTTTGCCGGGCGAGACGAAAGATACCATCAACAAGACCATTGATTTCGCGAAGGAACTGGATTGCGAAACGATCCAGGTTTCGCTAGCCCACGCCATGCCCGGGACCGAGCTGCACGATCAGATGTCCAAGGAAGGTTTCCTGCGTGTGGAGGCTCTGGCAGACCAGGGTGGCCACCAGTTGCCACATATCGAGTTCCCGCATCTTTCCAAGGCGGACATGATGGCGGGCGTGACGCGCTTTTACGACGAATATTATTTCCGTCCGAAGGTTGTGTGGCGGATCGTGAAGGAAGCGCTGTGGGACGGCCACGAGCGCAAGCGGTTGTACCACGAAGCCACGGACTTCCTGCGGCTGCGTTCCGAGCGGCTGAAGTGGGTGCAGCAGGGCGGCGACGCACCGAAGACGATGGTTGCGGTGGGCGGAACCTCATCGGCCAACGGCAACGATTAACCCGAAAGAATGAGCCACGAGCATAGGCTGAGATTCAAGACGCTGGTCATGGTCTTGCTGATGGTGGTGTGCGCGAACACCGGTGATCTGATGCTGGCGCGCGGGATGAAGCAGATCGGGAACGTGGAGATTTCTGCTCCCGGACTGCGGCACGCGCTGCTTTCGACGATTCAGAGCGGGAGCATCTGGATCGGAATTCTCTTCCTGATCGGTTTCACACTCTGCTATATGACGGCGGTGAGCTGGGCGGATTACAGCTTTGTGATGCCCGCCGGGGCGTTTGGCTACGCGGTGCAGACGATGCTGGCGATCGTGGTGCTCGACGAACTGGTATCGCCGAAGCGGTGGATTGGCGTCGGGATGATTTGTGTTGGCGTGCTGCTGGTGGGGCAGACGAAACCGAATACCACGAATAACGCCGGGCCGGTGGCACCATGACCCGGGTGATCCTGATGCTGATCTTTTTCGTGCTGTGCAACACGGGCGGCGAGCTGGCGATGTCCTACGGCGTGAAGCAGGTTGGCGAGCCGGAGAGCTTCCGGCCGATGGCACTGCTGCGATTTATCTGGGCGGCGGCGCGGAACAGCTGGCTGTGGGTGGCGTTGCCGCTGCTCGCGGCGTCGTTTTATTCGCTGCTGATTCTGTTTTCCTGGGCGCCAGTGAGCGTGGTGATACCGGCTTCGGCTTCGAACTATATTGTGGGCACGTTTGGCGCGAAGTACCTGTTGAAGGAAGATGTGTCGTTCAAGCGATGGCTGGGCGTGATTCTGGTGTCGGCGGGCGTGACCGTGGTCTTGCTTACCGGCAAGGTTTGAATCGTTATCGTCTGATTGCTCCTCCCTCCCCGCAGTTTTCGAAAAGTTCTGAAAAAGAGCGGGTATAACTACGGGCGGTTGGAGAGGATATAGCGGTCGGCGGATTTGGTCAGGACATAGACGGGGGCCGCGCTGGCCAGGGTGGCTTTTTTATTTTCGTCGCGAGTGATCAGGTAGATGCGCGTGGGGCCGGCCCAGAGTTGGGCGAATTGGGCGTCGTCGGAGAAGATGGGCGGAGAGTCGGGGAAGAGGGAGCCGTACCAAAGACCGTTGACGCGGCCGTTGAGAACGTAGATTTGCTGCCCGGTGTAGAAGCGGACCGAGGAGGCGTTGGCGTATTCGCCGTCCATGAAGATCTTGTCGCCGGGTTGGAGGCGCGCCTTCAGGGCGACGGCAAATTGCTGGGAGCCGAGGATCGGATAAAAGACACCGAGTGAGATGTGGGCACACTCGATGAAGACGAGCATCATGGCGGCGAGCGCCCAGTTGGCGGCCTGCACTCTGCCGCGGCGGCGGAGGAACCAATTGAGAAACGTGCCGGAGAGGAAGGCAAACGCGGTGCCGATGAGCGGGCCGCGGAAAAATCCCATGGCTTCGCCGCTGAGATCGAGCATGTGGCCGAGGGAGAGGGCGTAGAGATTCGGATTTTTCTTAAGCAGGTCGAAGAGTTCGAGATTCGGGGCGGGGGTGTGCGAGGTGATAGCGAGCGTGCCGGTGATTGCGGCGATGAAGAGGCCCGCGACGAGAAGAACTGTGGCGGAGCGGCGGCCGGAGCGGGCCATGGGTGAGCCGATGGGGGCTTCGGCCTCCTGAGCCATCCAGTGGCCGATCAGCAGCGCGAGGCCGGGGAGGCCGGGAGCGAGATAGTATTCCTGGCGCGTCGAAAAGCTGAAGAAGAGAAGGACGACGGCGGGCCAGCAGACGAGGAGCAGCAGGGCGGCTTCTGTTGAACGGCGAACACCGGCGACGCGCGGCAAGCGGAGGCGAATCTGGGCGAGCGCCTGCGGAAGGAAAGAGCTCCAGGGCAGGAGCCAGAGAAAAATCAGGCCATAGAAAAGATAAAGGGGAAAGGTGTCGTAATCGACGGGATAGCGCTTGCCGAGGTAGCGGAGGAACTGTTCGTTGACGAAGTAAAACCAGAGGAAGCCCTTGGCCTGGCCGGCGGGGGGATTCTGGTGAGCGGCAAGGATGTGCCAGGGAGCAGCGACGAGGAGAAAAACGAGGGAGCTCGAGAGGAGATGCATCTTCAGCAGGTGGCGGAGGTCGCGCGCGAGAAGCAGGAAGAGGAAGATGATGCCGCAGGGGAAGACGACGCCGATGAGTCCTTTGGTCAAAACGCAGAGAGCGACGACCGCGGCGACGCCCCAGCAGGAAAGTAGCGCCGGCTTTTCAGATTGCCAGCCATCGAGGAAGAGATAGAGGGCGATGCCAATCCAGAGGCCGACGGTGACGTCGGGAATGAGGATGCGCGTGAAGAGATAGGGGCCGCAGGAGGCGAGGAAAACTACAGCCGCCCAGAAGCCGGATTGCGGCGTCAGGAAGCGGCGGCCGAAGAAATAGAGAAAGAAGGCCAGGGCGAGGACGCTCAGATGGAGAGAGAGGCGGGCGCTCCAGGTGTGGACACCGAAGAGCTTGAGGCCGAGGGCGACGCCCCAATAGGGAAGCGGGGCTTTTTCAAGGTAGCGGATGCTGTTTTCGTGAAGAGTGACCCAGTCGTGGCGGACGAGGATTTCGCGGCCGGCGTCGGCGTGGGAAGCGTCGACATCGTCCTGAAGGGGAGGGGTGAAAAGACCGGGGCCATAGACGGCGAGCCAGAGGAGAAGGAGGATGACGAGCGAGGGCCAGGTGCGTTGTCCGACGGTGCGAAACATTCCGAACGAAAACCTCAGAGAGGGGTTACGGACGCGAAAACGTCCCGTAAGCAAAATAGTAGTTTAGCATGCGCGCTTGCCGGGACGACTGAGAAGAGCAGGAAAAATTGGACTCTGAGACGCAGAGTTCGCTGAGATACGCGGAGAAGAGGCTGAGGAGGCGTGGTATTCTTGGATTCAGAATCTCGCCTTGCAGTTATGGGAGTGCGGCGCAATGCCGGGGGAATTGGGGCAATTCCCGAGTGACCCGACGCGTGGGAATCCGGAGTGCAGCTTTTGCTTGATCGCAAGAAGAGGGACAAGGGAGCCTGAGCGTGATCATTGTGCGCAGCCCGATGCGGATTTCGCTCGGCGGAGGCGGCACGGATTTGCCGTCGTATTACACCAAACATACGGGATTTGTGGTGTCGGCGGCGATTACGCGCTATGTCTACATCACGATCAGCGACGGATTCTGGCCGCGGATTCACCTGAAATACTCGAAGATGGAAGATGTCGAACGGGTGGAGGAAATTCATCACCCGATCATCCGCGAGGCCATGAAGCTGACCGGCGTGACCGGGCCGTACCTGGAGATTGTGAGCTTGTCGGATATTCCAGCGGGGACGGGCTTGGGATCGTCGGGAAGCTTCACAACAGCCCTGTTGAGCGCGTTGCATACGCTGCAGAGGCGGTTTGTGTCGCCGCAGGAACTGGCCGAAGAGGCTTGCCACATCGAGATCGAAATCTTGAAAGAGCCGGTGGGGAAGCAGGATCAGTACATTGCGGCGTTTGGCGGGATTACCAGTTTTGAGTTTAAGCCGGATGGGGGAGTGAATGTTCTGCCGTTGACTCTGCCGCCGGAGGCGTTGGCGAATCTGGAAGACAATCTGTTGCTGTTTTTTTCAGGGACGGCGCGGTCGGCTTCGGAGATTTTGCGGGACCAGGATAGCAAGAGCAAGGAAAATGCGGGGGAGATGCTTGCGAATTTGCATTTCACGAAACAGCTCGGGATCGAGAGCCGCGCCGCGCTGGTGAAAGGCGATTTGCGGAAGTTTGCGGAGTTGATGGCGGTGCATTGGGAGCACAAGAAGAAGCGGTCGCCGGGGATGAGCAACGGGCCGATTGACGAGCTGTACGAGCTGGCGCGGAAGAATGGGGCCCTGGGGGGCAAGATTGTGGGCGCGGGCGGCGGGGGATTCCTGCTTTTCTATACGGAACAGAAGACTCGGGTGCGGGAAGCCATGCGGGGAGCGGGGTTGCGCGAAGTGCGGCTGGGATTTGATTTTGGCGGGACCTCGGTTGTGGTGCATTCCTAGAAGAGGGCGAGAAAGATAACGCAGAGACGCAGAGGAGCGCGGAGGAAGAAAAGAAGTGCTGCCGGTGGCGATACTTGCGGGGGGATTGGCGACGCGGCTGCGGCCGGCGACGGAGAAGATTCCGAAGTCGCTTCTGGAGGTGAATGGCGAGCCGTTCATCGTGCACCAGTTGCGGCTGCTGAAGGCGTCTGGTGTCAGCCGGGTGGTTTTGTGCGTTGGGTTTCTGGGCGAGATGGTTCGTGATGTGGTGAAGAATGGCCACTCATTTGGGTTGGATGCACACTATTCGTTTGACGGGCCGGCGCTGCTCGGGACGGCGGGCGCGTTGAAACGGGCGTTGCCGGCACTGGGGAAGGCGTTTTTGACCTTGTATGGCGATTCCTATCTGCGGTGCGATTATGCGAACGTGGCGCGTGAGTTTGAAGCGTCGGGGAAGCAGGCGTTGATGACGGTGTTTCGAAACGAAGGGCAGTGGGATAGGAGCAACGTGGAGTTTGAGGATGGGGTTATTCGGGCGTACAACAAGAAGGAGCGGACGCCGCGGATGAAATTTATCGACTATGGATTGGGCGGGTTCACGGCAAAGGCGTTTGAGCGTGTGCCGGCGGACAAGGCATTTGATCTAGCGGAGTTGTATCGGGAAGTTCTGGCCGATGGAGAGCTTGCGGGAATGGAAATGAAGCAGAGATTCTATGAGATTGGATCGCCCGCGGGGCTGGAAGAGACGGCGCAATTTATTGGTTCAGAGGGAATTCGGACGGTTGCAGAAGAAAAAAGATAACGCAGAGGCGCCCCGTCCGGGTCGGGGTAAGCGCCGAGCGCGGAGAATCGCGGAGAATGAGCGCAGAACAGACATTTGCAGACAAGTTTTTGGCAGAGGCGGCGGAGATTGTGGCGCGGCTAGATCGCGCGAGCTTGGAGAAAGCAGCAAGGATGATCGGGGAGTTGCGGGCATCGGGCGGCCGGCTGTTTATTCTGGGCGTGGGCGGAAGCGCGGCGAATGCGTCGCACGCAGTAAATGATTTCCGGAAGATTGCGGGGATTGAGGCGTATGCGCCGACCGATAATGTGTCGGAACTGACTGCCCGGACCAATGATGAGGGCTGGGCAACGATTTTCGAAGCTTGGCTGAAAACGAGCAAGTTGCAGGCGCATGACGCGGTATTGGTGTTTTCGGTGGGCGGCGGCGACGTGGAGCGCAACGTCAGCCCGAATCTGGTGGCGGCGCTGAAGCTGGCGAAAGCGGTGGGCTCGAAGATTATCGGGGTGGTCGGGAGAGACGGCGGCTACACAGCCAGAGTGGCAGACGTGTGCGTTTTGATTCCGGTGGTGAATCCGGTGCATGTGACGCCGCACTCGGAAGCGTTTCAGGCGGTGGTGTGGCACCTGCTGGTTTCGCACCCGGCGGTGAAGGTGGAGCAGACGAAATGGGAGTCCACGGCGGGGACGCAGTGAAGCGCAAGGCTGTATTTCTCGATCGCGATGGCGTGCTGAACCAGGCGGTGGTGCGGAATGGAACGCCCTATCCGCCGGCGAACGCAACGGAGCTGGTGCTGGCGCCCGATGCGAAGGCAGCGCTGAGGGAATTGAAGGCGCATGGATTTTTGCTGCTGGTGGTGACGAACCAGCCGGACGTGGCGAAGGGAATTACGACGCGGTCGGCGGTGGAGCAGATAAACAGGAAGCTGGCGTCGGAGTTGCCCGTGGATGATGTCTTTGTCTGTTTCCATCAGGACTTGGATCATTGCGATTGCCGGAAACCGAAACCGGGGATGATTCTGGAAGGCGCGCGAAAGCACAACGTGGACTTGACCGAGAGTTTTATGGTGGGTGACCGCTGGCGGGATGTGGAAGCAGGGCAGAACGCGGGATGCCGCACCATTTTTATTGATGGCGGGTACGGAGAGCAACAGCCCGCGCGGCCAGCCGACGCGCGGGTAGGCTCGTTGAAGGAAGGGGCGGGCTGGATTTTGCAGGCTTGCCGCAAGGGAGTGGCGCAATGAAGGCGGTATCCGAATTGAAGGTGAAAATTTTTGGCGATGGCGCGGATTTGGCAGGGATTCTCGAGCTGAGCCGGCTGCCGTATATCAAGGGGTTTACGACGAATCCGACGCTCATGCGCAAGGCGGGCGTTGGGGATTACGCGGAGTTCGCGGCGGAAGTGTTGCAGCACATCAAGACGCAGCCGGTGTCGTTTGAAGTGTTCGCGGACGATGAAGAGACGATGGAGGCACAGGCAAAGCATATCGCTGGCTGGGCGAAGAACGTTTACGTGAAGATTCCGGTGACCAACACGAAGCGGGAGCCGATGTACGGGCTGATCCGGCGGTTGAGCCATGAGGGAATCCAGGTGAATGTGACGGCGATGATGACGCTCGAACAGGTGAGAGACGTGGGGAAGGCGCTCGACGGTGGGGCGGCTTCGAATGTTTCGGTGTTTGCGGGGCGCGTAGCTGACACGGGACGCGATCCGTTGCCGATGATGCGCGAGGCGGTGGAGATTTTGCGCGGGAATCCGAAGGCGGAATTGATCTGGGCGAGTCCGCGGGAGTTGCTGAACATTTTTCAGGCGGATGAGATTGGGTGCCACATTATTACGGTGACGAACGATATTTTGGCGAAGCTGAAGCTGGTGGGAAAAGATCTCGGGGAGTTTTCGCTGGATACGGTGAAGATGTTTCATGGCGATGCAGAGAAGGCGGGCTATACGCTGGATGTGACGGCGGCCGCGCGTGGCGCAAAATCTAGTAAGTCTTAGTCAGTTTGGTGTAGCAGGCGTCGACGATGCGCATGGATTGAAGGGCGTCGGCGGCCGTGGCGATTGTCAGAGTGGCGTTTGGGTTTGTCGAGGCGGTGATAAAGTCCCCGGTCTCTTGCTCGAGGGAGACATCTTCCATTCCATAGTCAAACAAGGATTCGCGGGGCTCAGCGGGTTGCAGCCAGGGCCATTTGGTCGCGATGGTCAGGCGCTGCGCGCCGTAAAATTTGCCGCGGCCGCGCAGGAGGAACTGCGCCTTTTCGGTTTCGACGGTGATTTCCATGCGGGACTGCCAACTGGAGAGCGAGAGATTAACGCTGGCGGGAGCGCCGCCGGGGAGAGTGAGGACGAGGCTGGCGTGATCCTCGACTTGGATTTGCCAGAACTGGCGGCTGAGATGGCCGGCGGCGAGTTCCGCGCCGCCGAACATCCATTGAAAAAGATCGAAGAGGTGGATGCCGGGATCGATGCAGACACCGCCGCCGCAGCGTATGGGGTCGGTCTTCCAGCTTTTTTCGTAACCGGGTTGCGCGCCGTGCGAAAGGACGGCATCGACGCCGAGGACCCGGCCGTATTCGCCGGAGGCGAGAAGTTTCTGGAGGTGCTGGACATTTTTCAGGAAGCGATAGTTGAGGCCAACGAAAACTCGGCTGTTGGATTTTTTGGCACTGGCGATGAGATTTTCTGTTTCGGCGCCAGTCCGGCCGAGCGGTTTTTCTACGAGCACGCAAGGAGCGAGCGGGAAGATTTTTGGAAGGCTTTCGACAGCGGTGTCGTGAGGAGTGGCTACAACGGCCGCGCCGTATTTTTTGGCGAAGGCCGTGATTTCGCTTACGGCGGTGGCTTTTGCGGAGAGTTTTGTGCCTTCGGGGATTTTGGGATCAAAGACGGAGATTTCAGAAACAGCCGGGAGCTTGGTGAGGACCTGGATGCGCTGCGCGCCAATCAGGCCGGAGCCGACGACAAGAAGTTTCATAGGTCGATGCGCCTCAGTTTGAGAGCTTCCGCGCGGAGAGAAGTTGGCGAAAGCGTTGGGTAGGGATCGTTGACGTGGAGGAAGCGGCCGGAGATGCCGTCGGAGTTGGAGCTGAGGAGCCAGCGGCAGAGGGCGATGGGTTTTGAGAAGGGAACGACGGTGCGGACTTCTCCCCCGGCGGCACGAACGGCGGCGAGCATGGAGGTGTCGTTGGCGCCGGGCGCGATGATGTTGACGTCGACGGGGATTTGGGCGGCGTCGAGTTCCATGGACATGGTTTCGCACATGCGGGCGGCGGCGGCTTTCGAAGTGCCGTAGGGCAGGAATTGCGGGTAGCCGTAGCCGGCGCCGCCGCCGGCGAAGAAAACGATTTTGCCGCGATGGAGCCTGTGTTTTGGAGCGGTGTCGAGCCAGGACTGGACGAAGGCTTTTGCGATGAAGAAGGCGCCGGCCGAATTGACGCGGAGGGTGTGGGCGAATTTTTCGGGGTCGAGTTGCCAGAAATTGCCAGTTTGGCCGAGTTCGGCGGCGGAGTGGATGACGGCGTCAGGTCCCTGCCATTCGCTGCGGATTTCAGCGAACAGGGAAGCGACGGAGTTCGGGTCGGCGACATCGACGCGCGATGCGCGATGCGCGGGGCCGAGCCTGGCGGCCGCTTCGCGGACTTTTTCGGTGGTGGCGGCCAGCCAGAGTTGATGGCCGGAAGCGGCGAGATCGCGGGCGACTTCGAGGCCGATGCCGCGGCTACCGCCGGTGATGAGGACGCGGATGGAGTGCGGAGAATTTGGGACAGCCGACATTTACCAGGCTCCGGAGATCTTTCCTCTATTAGAACATGACCCGCAGAAATCCGGAGGGTTTTGAGGTCGACGGTGGGGAGGGAGTCGACTATCATTAATTTACATCCAGCATGAATTGAATTGTGAGCGGGGCAGGCAGGCTTGAGAGCGCGCTTGGCCGATCGGATCTTGCGAGCGTTGCCAGGATCAGGAAAGAAAGAGTAACCGTAACGCAGAGAACGCCGAGCGCTGTGAGATTTGGAGAAGAACATGAGGATGGGGCGGTTTTTACTTGTGGGCGGGGCTGGATTCATCGGCTCGCATTTTACGGATGTATTGCTCGGGAAGGATGGCGTGGAGTCGGTGACGATTTACGACAACCTGAGCTCCGGCCGGGACTGGCATTTTCGGAAGCATCTGGGCAATCCGAAATTCAAATTCGTCAACGGCGACGTGAAAGACATTGAGACGCTGAAGCGGGCGATGGACGGCAGCGAGGTGGTGATTCACCTGGCGTCGAATCCGGATATTGCGCGGGCGGCAACGGAGCCGGACATTGATTTTCGCGAAGGAACGTATTTGACCGAGCGGGTGCTCGAGGCGATGCGGCTGACGTCGGCGAAACGGATTTTGTACGCTTCAGGCAGCGGGGTTTACGGCGAGTTGGGAATGGTTGAGGCGGGAGAGGATTACGGACCGCTGGTGCCGATTTCGACGTATGGGGCGAGCAAGCTGGCGGGCGAGGTGCTGATCAGTTCCTATTGCCACATGTTTGATTTGACGGCTTGCGTTTTCCGGTTTGGAAATGTGGTTGGGCCGCGGCAGACTCATGGAGTTGGATTTGATTTCGTGCGCTCACTGCGGAGTGAGCCGGAGCGGTTGCGGATTCTGGGAGATGGCGGGCAGAGCAAGTCGTACATTTACGTGGAAGACGTGATTCGGGCGGTGCTCACGGCTCATGAGAAGACGGCACAGAAGTTTCAGACCTACAACGTGGCTACGGGCGATTACATCACGGTGAGAGAGATCGCGGAGTTGGCGGTTGAATGCGTCGGGCTCGATCGCAGCAAGGTAAAGTTTGAATTTGCGGGCGGCGATCGCGGGTGGAAGGGCGATGTGGCGGTGGTGCGGCTGAATACGGACAGAATTCGCGGGTTGGGTTGGAAGAATAAGAGGAACTCGCGGGAGGCGCTGCAGGAGTCGATGAACGCGTTGCTACGGGATGCGGAATTGCTTTATGCGAGCGTGAAGGCGTAGAGCGGAAGGAATTTGGGAAGTCGAAGGGCACAGCCGGCAATGGATGTGCCACAAGGCAGGCACACACCAAGAGGGCGGGGCAAGCCCCTCTCCCAGAACGGCAAGAAGGGTAACTTACAAGAGGAGCCACCTGCGGGTGGCCGCTTCGAGGGAACGCGGATTTGGTGATTGTGGGATACATTTTGTTGGCTGTTGCGCTGGTCGGGACACTGAGTTCCACGGTGTATTTGGGGTTGGTGTTGGCGTCCGTCGCGAAGTTCCGCGCGGATTCGCGGAAGTTGTTGCAGCCGCCGGTGGTTGATGCCGATTTGCCTGCAGTCTCCATGATTAAACCGGTGCATGGGCTGGAGCCGCAGCTTCAGGAAAACATTGAGAGCTTTTTCCGGCAGGATTATCCGCGGTTTGAGATTTTGTTTGGGGCAGACGCGGAGGACGATGAGGCTCTGGGCGTCGTGCGGGAAGTGAGCGCGCGGTATCCACAGGTGGCTAGCCGGATCGTCGTGCACGGCCTGCCCCCTTGGCCGAATCCGCAGACCTATTCGCTGCATTGCCTGTCGAAAGAGGCGAACTACGGCGTGATTGTGGCATCGGACAGCGATGTAGAAGTGGCGCCGAATTACTTGCGGGAAGTGGTGACGCCGCTGCTGAAGCCGCGGATTGCGATGACGACTTGTCTGTACCGCGGCAAGAATGTGGGCGACTTCTGGTCGAATCAGACGGCGATGCTGATGTCTGTGGAAGAACCGGCGGGCGCGCTGGTGGCAAATCTGCTGGAGGGAATGAAATTCGGGCTGGGGCCGACGATCGCGGTGCGCAAGGAAGCTTTGGAGGAAATCGGCGGGTACGAGAAGTTTTACGACTATTCGGCGAACGATTTTATTCTGGGCAACCTGATTCACAAGTCGGGATACCAGGTGGTGCTTTCCGGCCACGTGATCGATCACATCGTGAACCAGAGCACTTTCCGGAAAATGCTGCAGAACCAGCTGCGGTGGAGGGTGACGGAGAGGTATTGCCGGCCGAAGGGTTATCTGGGCATGGGGCTGATCTTTGCGATGCCGTTCGGGATTCTGGGATTGCTGGCCGCGGGATTGTCGGGGCATTGGCCGCTGGGGACGGGATTGCTGGCCTGGGCGGTGGTGAACCGGTGGATCATGGCGTATGCGGTGGGATGGGTGGCGTTGCGCGACCGGCCGTTGCTTGGAAAGATATGGCTTTATCCGACGCGGGATTTGCTGGGATTTATTGTGTGGTGCATGAGTTTCGGCGGCACGAGGATTGCGTGGCGGAGCAGCCGGTTTGAATTGCAGGGTGAGCGGATGGTGTTGCGGAAGGATGCGGGGGAGCCGTCGTAGGGCAGGCGCGCGACAAAGGCAGGAGTAGCCGAGGAGGGCGGGGCAACCCCGCCTCCAGAATGGCGCGTGGGGCGTTGGTCGTCGAGGGCCGCCAGAAGGCGGCCGCTACGGGCGTTTTGAATTTTGAATGATGAGTGAACTTTCCATCTGGCGCACAAGCTTGCTGGTGCTGGCGGCTGCGCCGCTTGCTTATTATTTGGTGGCGATTTTTGCTGCGTTGCAATTTTTCCGGCGGGAACGGGCGCGGCGATTGCCGGAGTTTGTGCCGCCGGTGAGTTTGCTGAAGCCGGTGCATGGCGTGGATTTTGCTTCCGGGATCAATTTTGAAAGTTTTTGCAGGCAGAATTATCCGGACTATGAGATTTTGTTTTGCGTGAATGACATGGACGATCCGGCCGTGCCGCTGCTTCGGCAGGTGATGCGGGATTTTCCGCAGCGCTCCATTCGGATCTTATCGAACGCCCCGAAGATTGGCTCCAATCAAAAAGTAAACAATTTGATTCTGCTGGCGCGAGAGGCCAGGCACGAAATCGTTGTGCAGAGCGACGGGGACGTCCGGGTGTCGCCGGACTATCTGAAAAATGTGGTTGCCGAGTTCGCCGATCCCGCGGTGGGCGTGGCGAGTTGTTTTTATCGCGGCGTAGCGGAGGAGAATTTTTGGGCGGAAGTGGAAGCGGTCGGGGCGGCGAGCGATTTTTTTGCCGGGGCGCTGGTGGCGAGCTTGCCGGGCCGGGTGACGTTTGCGCTGGGCGCTTCGGTGGCGACGACGAAAACGTGGCTTGCGAATATCGGGGGATATGAGGCCTTGGCGGATCTGCTGGCGGACGATTACGAAATTGGAAACCGCGTGCACAATTCGGGGGGGAAGGTCCTGTTGTCGCGCGAAGCGGTGTGGACGATGTATCCGGCGCAGACGTTGCAGGGTTTCTGGGAGCACCAGGTGCGGTGGGCGAGGACAGTGCGGTTGGTTCGGCCGGCTTCGTTTTTTGGGCTGGTGATTACGCATGGCTTGCCGTGGTGTGTATTGGCGGCGGTGGTGGCGCCGACCGCGTGGATTGGGGCAGGATTTGTGGCGGCGTATCTTGTGCTTCGTTTGCTGATGGCGTGGGTGGTGGGAGTGTGGGGAGTACAGGATGATGTGTTGCGGAGGAAATTGTGGCTGGTGCCGGTAAGGGACGCGATTCACTTTGTGGTTTGGGTGGCGGGGTTTGTGTCAAACCGGGTGACTTGGGGCGGGGTGGAGTATGCAATTGAGGGCGGGAGGATGAGGGAAGTTGAAGCGGGAAAGAAAGAGGAAGATTTAACACAGAGGTCACAGAGGAAGAGCACAGAGGGCACAGAGAAGAGGCGGCGATGATTGTGAGGGGTGGCGATGGAAAAGATGAAGGCGAAGAGCGTTCACGAGTTCATCGAGCAGTATGTAGTGGAGTCAGGAGAGGGTTTTCGGCTGAAGGATCATGATCCGTGTGACACGCACGATCTGAAATCGGGGGACAAGCCCGAAGCGAAGCGATTGACGGACGAGGGAGTGGTGCTGCTGCGCGAAATGCAGGACAAGCTTTACGCGCAGAGCAATTGGGGACTGCTGCTGATTTTTCAGGCGATGGACGCGGCGGGAAAGGACAGCACGATCAAGCACGTGATGTCCGGCGTGAATCCGCAGGGTGTCGAGGTACATGCGTTCAAGGAGCCGTCGAGCGAGGAGTTGACGCACGATTTTCTGTGGAGGACGAACTACTCGATGCCGGCGCGAGGGAAGATAGGAATCTTCAACCGGTCGTATTACGAAGAGGTGTTGGTGGTGCGGGTGCATCCGGAACTGCTGGAGAAGGAGCGGATACCAGAAGAGCTGCGCGAAGAACATTTCTGGAAGAACCGGTTTGAAGATATCAACGCGTTTGAAAAATACCTGACGCGAAACGGGATTGCGATCCGAAAGTTTTTCCTGAATGTTTCGAAGAAAGAACAGAAGCGGCGGTTCCTGGAGCGGCTGGACAACCCGGACAAAAACTGGAAATTTTCCGCGGCGGACGTGAAGGAGCGTAAATACTGGAACGATTACCAGTCGGCTTATGAAAAGATGATTCGAAACACGGCTTCCGAGCATGCGCCTTGGGTGGTGGTGCCGGCGGATAACAAGTGGTTCAGCCGGCTGCTGGTGGTGGCCACCGTGGTGGATGCGCTATCGGATATGAAGCTCGAATATCCGAAGCTGAGCGAAGAGAAGATGGCGGAGTTGAAGGCGGCGCGGAAGGAATTAGAAAAGGAGTAGCGAGAGGGCAAGGAGAAGAAAAGGAAAAAGAAAAAGACTTAAGGCGGAGGAAGCGCGCAGGGAGCGCCGGCAATCCGAACAGCACCGCCCTTTCGCTCAGGGCAGCCAGGAATCGCTGTGCCACAGGTCAACGCTGTGGGCTGTTGCCGGGATTTGGCATAACCTTTTGCAGATGCATATCGCGAAAGATCGTCGGCCAGTACTCCTTGAATATGTTTGCCGCGAAGCGCCAGGCGAGATCGCTGCCATAGCGCTCCATGCTTCTCGCGCCAGTCTGTTCGGAGCGGGGAAGATAGGAATTTGAGAGCGCCTCGGCGGCCAGCGGTCCCAGTAAGCCGGAAGAGTTGAACACGTCGTTGCCCTTGTCATTGCGGGTGATAACAATGCGTTCGGCGGAGTACTTGATGGCGCGGAGAAAACCCGGATGGCTTTCCGGGAAGAAGCGCGGATCCTGGTGGAGGATCGAGGCGAACACGAAAGTTCCGAAGAAAGAGGTTGAGGAGGCCCGCGCCATGGAGTAACCGACGCGGGTGCCGTAGGCTTCCCAACCCTGGCCGGTGGCGCTCGGAGAGTTATTCGCCTGATTCACAGCGGCGCTGACGCCCGAGCCGAGGACGTAAGCGGGAGAGATAGCCTGGTTCACGAAGATTTTGAATTTTCCACCGCTAGAAAGCGGCAAGGGGTTGGTGGCGATGTCGGGAAAGACGATAGAACGGCTCGTGACGTAGCCGATGAAGCCCTTGCTTGATCCGCTGGGCTGCGGAGGGGTCTCCTGCTTAGGCTGCGGGGAGTCGGGCTTTGTGGCGGGCGTACTGGGAGTGCCCGCGCCGGAGGGCTGCTGGGCGGAGGCCAGCGCCGGGATGGCGAGGACGGCAAGCCACAGCGCCAGAACTCGGGAAGAGAAGAGTGGAGTGCGAAGCCCGTTTTTTAGCAACATGATTTTCCCCCTGGATGTCCGCCGTGGAATGGAATGAACTGACCGGCCCTGGTTCGAAGGTGTTCCGCGTATGACCCGATTGCCCGCACAATAAACAAAATTGCCAAATGATACGGTTCATCTCGGCCAAGACGAGGCGACATGTCTGGGTTCTGATGCTCGACGCCGACGTTTTGATGCGAGACGAAGTGGCAAAGTATCACGGGCGGGCGACGTCCCGCAACAGGTTCTATCGGCCGAGACGGTATTGTGGGGGCAGGGTGTCCAGGAGCGAGTTGACGGAGAGTGGAAGGACGTTTTACTCTAGAAAGGTTGCGGTGGTGATGCGCAGGATTGCCTTGCGGCGCTGCTAGCAATTTTCTCCCTCGGCTGGGAGATCGTCCAATTGGTAGGACTCCAGACTCTGGATCTGGCTATCCTGGTTCGAGTCCAGGTCTCCCAGCCAAAATAAACCAATAGTTTTCAATTGCTATGGGGCCAAAAAATGGGGCCAGTGTTCTCGACTTAATTTCAGTGTGTTAAGACAGATGGTAGAGGGTCAACTTCAGCGGCGACATCATTGAGCCATCGGGAGAGAGCGCAGTCCAGGACTGCTCTTCGCCGGGTTCCTCCGGCGTCACTTCCGCAACAGGCTCCCCCGTATCGACGGAATAAACGACAAAGCCCTCGCGCTTAACCGAGTGCGTGTCAGAAAAACTCGCGAACTGCGGCACAAATCGCTTGCCGTGCTGCGAAACCCCTGCGAAAGAGATTGGGTCATGTAGGATAACTGTCTTGAGAATGTTGCCTTGAGTATCGAGGATGCGCGCTATCCTGCAGCTCGCCGTGAGGACGCGATCATCGGTGAGGAATTGTGGCCTGCCACCGCAATCAGCGTGAAAGATCAGGTGCTGGCCCTTTTCGTCAGTGAGCGTCACAAAGCTTTGGGCTTTGGGATAGTCCTTTATCCACCAAGGGCTATCGCTCACCACAGACTTCGAACTCACACCCGTAGGAACGAGTGGCAAATCTGTCAGTGTTGTCGCCTTAAGAGTATGTGCATCAATCAACTCCAATCCCGGGCTCGTCGCATTTCCGAGTGTCGAACCATCTGGCGAGATGTTTTCCACACTACCAGACTTGTAACCACGTCCGTCATAGTCGAAACTACCGGAGTCGCGGAGAGCAAATGAAAGAACTTGCTGGCCACTTTTTCCTACCGCTCCCAAGATTGCCGCAACGCGCCGGTAGCGTCGAGAGTTAAACCGTCCATTTTGCCTCTACCTCTCCCAACTTCTCTCGTTTACTTTAAAAACCGAGGAAGTCTCCTTCAGACTCGGAATGTGGAAAGATTTTGTTGAGATATATAAGCGCATCCAAAGATTTGGGGGTTAAGGAATGAGCGATACGGGGTCTTATCCTTATGAAACTCGTTTGAATATTTACTATAAGCCGCTGGAAATCATCGAAGAAAAGCAGCTTGCCGATGACTGCAAGTTTCAGTGGTACAACCAGACGCTCTGCCAGGTGAATGGCTCAGTCGTGCGGTTGGGGGTTTTTTGTGGTGAATACCATTGGCACAAACACGAAGAGGACGACGAGTTTTTTTTACGTGGTTGAAGGTCAACTTCTGATCGATCTGAAAGAGCGGTTGATAACTCTCGACCCGAGGCAAGGTATCGTCGTTCCCAAAGGTGTCATGCACCGCACACGGGCTCCTCAGCGCACGGTGGTAATCATGGTAGAAAACGCGGGGATCATTCCCACCGGCACTAATTAGTCGGGAGCTAACGCAGCCTCGCATTGCGCGTCTAACCAGCTTATTTGATAGGTGCATTCCAAGGAAAACACCATGAAAACCAAATTCAGCGTCATTTTGCTGCTTATGATCGCCGCGACACCCGCGGCTCCTTCGTTTGCCCAGAACACGGCAAATCCCGCCAACCTGTCGCAGCGCGACGGTTCGCACGACTTTGATTTTCTGATCGGCAACTGGAAGGCGCACGTCCGTCGCCTTCCTGATCGCCTGAACAACTCGAATGTCTGGGTGGAATACGAAGGAATCTCCAATCACAAGAAACTCCTCGACAGCAACGCAAATTTCGAGGAGTTTGAAGTAGCCAGCACCGACAAAAAGCTTCATATCAAGGCGCAGACGCTTCGCCTCTACAACCCGGCCGCGCATCAATGGAGCATTTTTCTTGTTGATCTTGATAATGGCGTTCTTAGTCTGCCTCCCGTGATCGGGCAGTTCAACGGTACTCGCGGCGAATTCTTCGATCAAGAAGACTACAAAGGACGCGCCATTCTGGTTCGCTATGTCTGGCTCAACCTCTCTCCGACTTCTGCCCGCATGGAGCAGTCCTTTTCGCCGGATGGCGGGAAGACGTGGGAGGTCAACTGGATTTGCGAGCTTTCTCGCTAGCTTCGGCGCCAGAGGAATTCTGCGCCTGCAGAATCCGAAGCTAAGATCGATCCACGCCCCGGGTTGGCCTCCGAGCCGTACTAGGAGCCAATTCTCCGGAAGAACGAAGCCGCTTGTGCGGCGGACGCTGCGCGTGAGGTAGTGGAGCGGTGATTGCCTAACGGTTGAGGTAAGTTGTCGGGTCATAAGGAGGCCATCCCCATGACCCGACTTCGTAAAATGATGC